>OJJT01000016.1_pt1 | contig 187511 bp, 144 predicted proteins | sample 1596281 | NCBI WGS metagenome assembly OJJT01 (sample SAMEA4350145, study PRJEB24818) | metagenome | biome: human; feature: gut; material: faeces | place: Denmark | collected 2013-09
AGGTCGCCAAGGGCGGTTACGTGGTGCTTGATTCGGCCAAGCCCGAAGTTGTGATGGTCGCCACCGGCTCGGAGGTCTCGACGCTCGTTGAGGGCGCCGAACTGCTTGCCGCCGAGGGTATCGCCGTGCGTGTGGTGAACGTGCCGAGCGAGGGCCTTTTCCGCGACCAGCCCCGTTCGTATCAGGAGAGCGTGCTTCCGGTGGGCGTGGTGCGCTACGGCCTGACATCGGGACTTCCTGTGAACCTGATGGGGCTTGTGGGCGAGAAAGGTATGATCCACGGTCTGGATCACTTCGGCTATTCGGCTCCCTATACGGTTCTCGACGAGAAATTCGGTTACAACGGCAAGACCGTAGCCGAAGAGGTCAAGAAATTGCTCGGAAAGTAGTCGGGACGTTTGGACTCTTCGGCAACGGATTCTTCCGGCCGAAGAGGTCAAGAAGCTGCTCTGAAAATAACGATACCCGATAATGGATAAAATCCCCGAAGTGTCGCTTCGGGGATTTTTTTGTCGGATGAGTTGCGTTGTATTATTATTTTATCCTCCGTGCAACTTTTCGGCTCCGGCCGCGTCTAATGGGGAAAACAGTTTCAGCAATGAGCCTACAGCGAACCAAACAGTATGAATTCGAGACCTTCGTCCGGGAACACCGCCGCATCGTCGGCAAAGTCTGTTATCTCTATGCCGTGGACAGCGACGACTTCGACGATCTCTATCAGGAGGTGCTGATTAACCTGTGGCGGGGATTCGACGGATTCGAAGGCCGGGCCAAAGTTTCGTCGTGGGTCTACCGCGTCGCGCTGAACACCTGCATTTCGTACTATCGCCGCAACCGCCGCCATACGGGCCGGCTGCCGTTGACCGACTCGCTGGGCGCAGCCGACGAAGATCCCGAACGCGGCGAGCGGCTGCGGGATCTGTATGCACTGATAAACCGGCTCGATGCGCTCGAAAAGGCGGTCGTGATGCTGTGGCTCGACGAGCTTCCTTACGAGGAGATCGCCGCGATCACGGGGCTTACGCGCAACAACGTGGCTTCGAAGCTCCACCGCATCAAGCTGAAACTGCGTGAACAGGCAAATCATTAAACTCCCCGAATATGGAACTCGACGAACTGAAAACCAAATGGCACGAGCTGGACGGACGTCTGTCGTGTGCGGACACTAAAATAGACCGGCTGACGGCGGAGGTCTCGGCCGGAAAGATCATCTCGGCCAAGCAGCGGCTGGCGCGTACGATACGGCTGGGAATCTTTCTGCTGGCAGTGCTGCCGCTTTGTTTCGCCAATATATCCCGTACGGGCGAGGCGGATCTCGGAACGGCCGTCAAGGCGACGCTGGCGCTCTTTATCTTCGCCATGCTGGCGCGGCAGATCGCGCTGCTGGTGCTGCTGGCGCGGATCGAGCCGGGAGCGGGGACCGTGCGCGAAACCTGCGCCGCCGTACTCCGGTTCCGCACCTGCTTCCTCTGGGGCGTAGGCGCGGGCATCGTGCTGGGTGTGCCGCTGCTGATCTCGCTGGGATTTTACGTGGGAAGCCTGACCTCGCCCTATGTGTTTTACGGATTCGTGGCCGGACTGATCGTCGGACTGCCCCTCAGCGTGCGTATCTTCCTGCGGATGATGGGCGATATCAATGCCCTGCGCGCCGCCCTGCGGGACGTGGAGGAGTGAGTTGAGGTCGATAACCGGCGTACGGATCAAGGCCGCCGCCCGCTAACGAACGATCCCCGGATTCTGCGTGAATCCGGGGATCGTTGTATAAGGTCATATATCGGAGTACTAATTATTGTGTAGTTATATTTTGGATATGACAATATGTAGGTATTGTACTGAAATTCTGCCTGATATATATTTGTAACTGTCAATGCGTGAAATTTCGTATCGAGTATTACCGCTTGAATTGTCTTCATAATATCAGGGCCTATGTGAATTGAAAACTAATTAGGATTGTCCATGCAGCAGCTGTAATGACTTTCTATTTCGCAAGGAGGATTTGCGAATTTTCCGACAAAAAATATCTGCGGTTTTCTGGCAGGTAAAATAAGAAATTAGATAATTAATATGAATGAAAGGAGTAAAAAACGATATGAAATCATATGTATTTATTGCGATGGTGATATGTTCGATTATAATATATCCCTTCGAAGCCAAATCTCAGGATTCGGGCGATTTGCGGATCAAATCCGTTACTCTTGTTGATGGAACGGTGATTTCCGCGCAAAATTATGCAGCAACAGATGCTGCCGCTACCGATGAGTTACAAGTGAAATCAGTGGAGTTTACCGACGGAACGATTATCGAAGCAGATCATTTTGAAATTTTGGATCAGAATATGAAAAAGACAGGAAACGATAATGATAAATCGAATACTGACGGAACCGCCCGATCCGGGAAATTTATAATTAAAATTGATACGGGAAAAGCTACTCCTCAAACAGTTTCCGCATCACGAGCTTGCGAATCAATTGGAGGGAATATCTACTTGGAGTGGGATCGCGTCTATGGAGTTATGCTCCATGCTCCCGGTCTGAATACTTGGGGGAAGATCATAGTTGAGTCTACAAATAGTGCCATTCTTGGCTTTTTTTCATGCGTAGAAAAGGTCGATCCTTGTAACAGCATAACGCTTGAACCGTATTATGGTTAAGTTAAATCTATGTTTGGAAGGGATAGAGGACGGTTATATTTCAGGCGTTACTCTCAATGAATAATGGAAATCCCCGGATTCACGCAGAATCCGGGGATCGTTATATATAATAGGTGCCGCCGTGTTAGCGCATGTAGAGCGTGATCCGGTCGTAATAGCGGCCTCCGATGTAGAGATCGGTTGTCTGCATGCCGCGGCGGATGTGGACCCGGCGCAGTTCGCGCGGCAGATCGACCCGGCCGTAGTCGATGTAGACCGTGTCGTCGTAGGCGTCCCACTGGATGTTGAGCGTGTCGAGCAGGCGTCCGTTGTCGGCGTAACGGAGTTCGTCGCTTCCGAAGCCGTCGGCCCCGAAGTAAACATAGCTGTCTAGCGCATAGCCGTCCTGTTAGAATCCGAGGTCTCCGGCCCATACGCGGCCCGTGAGCGTGTCGTAGAGATCGTCGTCGTCGTTTTCGCAGGACGAAAATCTGACGGCGGCCAGAAGCATGCATGCGGCGAGTAAGAATCGTTTCATGTACGGTTTGTTGAATTCGACGGGTATAAAGATAGCGAAAGTCGGGCGCAATCGCAAAACGGGTTTTGCGGGTTGCCGGGACGCATCTCATCCAATACCGGGCCAAAGATAGTGCATATCGGAGGCAAAAACGAACTGTTTTTTGCATATTCCGAAATTCCTTCGTATCTTTGCGCTCCCGTCCGTAACGCGGGGAAATGTGGAAAGATTTGACTGATTGCAACCACAATAAAAAATCGCTAAAACAGCTTATTTTTTATTCCAACAGCCAATTTTTCCCATTTTATACGTTTTATTTTTTTATTAACCGAGAGCGTGTTTCCGCATGCCGGCATTACGGCTGAGGGTACCGTCTCATAATTGAATGTATAACAATGGGCTTTTTGTTTACATCGGAATCGGTGTCCGAAGGACATCCCGATAAAGTTTCAGATCAGATTTCAGACGCCATTCTCGACGAATTCCTGCGTCGTGACGCCAATTCGAAAGTCGCCTGCGAGACGCTTTGCACCACGGGACTGGTGGTCGTGGCGGGCGAGGTGCGCTCCGAAGCGTATGTCGATGTACAGGGCGTGGCGCGCCGTGTGATCGACCGCATCGGCTATACCAAGAGCGAATACCAGTTCGACTGCAACTCGTGCGGCATCCTGTCGGCCATCCACGAGCAGTCGTCGGACATCAATCAGGGCGTTGTGCGCGCCGAGGAGGACGAGCAGGGCGCGGGCGATCAGGGCATCATGTTCGGCTATGCCTGCAACGAGACCCGCGAGATGATGCCGGCGACGCTGATCCTCTCGCACGTGATTCTCAAGGAGCTGGCCGTCATCCGCCGCGAAGGGGAGGTGATGACCTACCTGCGTCCCGATTCCAAGTCGCAGGTGACCATCGAGTACGACGAGAAGACCAACCGTCCGCTGCGCGTGCATACCATCGTGGTTTCGACCCAGCACGACGAGTTCATCTTGCCCGGCAACGGGCTGACGGAGAAGGAGGCCGAGGAGCGGATGCAGGCTACGATCCGCGAGGACGTGCGCACGATCCTCATTCCGCGCGTCAAGGCGCGTCTGGAGCGCGCCGGCGACAAGCTGGCCGGGCTGATCGGCGACGACTATATCCTGCACGTCAATCCTACGGGCAAGTTCGTGATCGGCGGCCCTCACGGGGACACCGGGCTTACGGGCCGCAAGATCATCGTCGATACCTACGGCGGCCGCGGCGCGCACGGCGGCGGCGCCTTTTCGGGCAAGGACTCCTCGAAGGTGGACCGCTCGGCGGCCTACGCCGCCCGCCATATCGCCAAGAATCTGGTCGCCGCGGGCGTTGCCGACGAAGTGCTGGTCGAGCTGTCGTACGCCATCGGCATCGCGCAGCCGCTGTCGATTTACGTCGATACCTACCGTTCGCCGCGTCCCGCCGCGCTGGAGGGCATGACCGACGGCGAGATCGCCCGCCGCATCGGCAAGCTTTTCGACCTGCGTCCCGCCGCCATCGTCCGCCGTTTCGGCCTGAAGAACCCGATCTTCGAGGCCACGGCTTCCTACGGTCACTTCGGCAACCGTCCCTATACGGAGCGGGTGAAGGTCTGGGAGAACGGCCGCGAAACGGAACGCGAGATCGAGTTCTTCGGCTGGGAGAAGCTCGATGCCGTGGAGCTGATTCGCAAAGAGTTCGGATTGTAACGGTCCGGGTTGCAGAAAATCGGGATGTCCGTCGCGGATGTCCCGATTTTTGTGTAAGCGGGCATACTAACCGGGCGTTCCCTTTCGTTTGTCCTACGAATCGTAATAAAACCTGATGAAGCTTATGGTATAAATTGCCTCCGAGTAATTGAATTTAAACACTTGTTATCGAATTATGAAAAAGGCATTTTTGATTTTAGGAGCAGTCGCCGTATCGGCCGCCGCGGGCGGACTTACGGCATGGGCAGTAGCCGGGGGCCGCGAAGGCTCCGTACAATATATCGAGCGCGAGGTGGAACGCACGCCCGCGCTGGGGACGCAGTTCACCTCGTATCAGGCCGAGCAGTACCCCGACCTGACGTACGCCGCCGAGAATGCGGTGAAGGCCGTGGTCAATATCGAAGCCGTGCAGCAGGTCGAGATGCCGCGCCGCCGGGGGTACGATCCCTTTCTGGAGTTCTTCGGCATCCCGCAGGGGTATGACGAGGGACCGCAGTTCCGCGAACAGCGCGCCGGAGGTTCGGGCGTCATCATCTCGGCCGACGGTTACGTGGTGACCAACAACCACGTCGTGGACGGGGCTTCGAAACTCCGCGTGAAGCTCAACGACGGCCGTTCGTTCGACGCCAAGCTGATCGGCAAGGATTCGGCCACGGACCTCGCGCTGCTGAAGATCGAGGCTTCGGACCTGCCGACGCTGGCTTTCGGATCGTCCGATGCGCTGCGTCTGGGCGAGTGGGTGCTGGCGATCGGTTCGCCGTTCGACCTGCAATCGACCATTACGGCGGGTATCGTGAGCGCCAAGGCGCGTAATCTGGGGGTTATTCCCAACGATTTCCGCATCGAGGCCTTTATCCAGACCGACGCGGCCGTGAATCCCGGCAATTCGGGCGGCGCGCTGGTCAACACGCACGGCGAGCTGGTGGGCATCAACACCCTCATCAAGTCGCAGACGGGTAGCTATATCGGTTATTCGTTCGCCATTCCCGAATCGATCGTGCGCAAGGTGGTCGTGGACCTCAAGGAGTTCGGCATCGTGCAGCGCGCACTGCTCGGCATCCGTTTTGCGATTGTCGATCAGGACTTTATCGACCGTGAAGGCAAGGAGCTGGGCATCACCGAGCTGGGCGGCGCCTATGTCGCCGGCGTCGTCGAGGGCGGTTCGGCTTCGGAGGCCGGCATCCGCAAGGGCGACGTGATTCTGGACATCGACGGGGTGAAGATCAACGACAATGCGACCCTTTCCGAGCAGATCGGACGCCGCCGACCCAACGATAAGGTCAAATTGTCGGTAAAAAGAGACGGCGCAGTGAAACAAATCGAGGTTACTTTGCGTAATAAAGCAGGTAAAACGGAATTAATGACCAAAGAGGACGTCGATGTCGTCGAGGTTCTCGGCGGTAAGTTCGCCGATGCGGGCACCAAACTCTGCCGTGAGCTCGATATCAGGGGCGGCGTGCAGGTGGTCGGCATCAAGGCCGACGGAATTCTGGCCCGTGCCCGTGTCAAACAGGGATTTGTGATTACCCATATCAACGATCGTCCGGTCTATTCGGTTGCGGACATGCAGCGTATGGACGAGAAGGTCCGCTCGATCGACGGTATTTATCCCAACGGCCGCGCTGCGAGCTACACGCTCGTGGAGTAGTGCGGTCCGGGCGGGTTGTAATGTAGAATTTTATTTAGGAAGGTTAATAGATATATGCGTCAATTAAAGATTACAAAATCCATCACCAACCGCGAGAGCGCTTCGCTGGACAAATACTTGCAGGAAATCGGCAAGGAGGAGCTTATCACGGTCGAAGAGGAGGTGGAACTCGCCCAACGGATTAAGAAAGGAGATCAGGAAGCCCTCGAAAAGCTGACCAAAGCCAACCTGCGTTTCGTGGTTTCCGTCGCCAAACAATATCAGAATCAGGGACTCAGCCTCCCGGACCTGATCAACGAAGGCAACCTCGGTCTGATCAAGGCCGCCGAGAAGTTCGACGAGACCCGCGGTTTCAAGTTCATCTCGTACGCCGTGTGGTGGATCCGTCAGTCGATCCTGCAGGCATTGGCCGAACAGTCGCGCATCGTGCGTCTGCCGCTCAATCAGGTGGGTTCGCTCAACAAGATCAACAAGGCGTTCGCACGCTTCGAGCAGGAGCACGAGCGCACCCCGTCGCCCGAAGAGCTGGCCACGGAGCTGGAGCTTCCCAAGGAGAAGGTCACCGACACGCTGCGCGTGGCAGGCCGCCATGTCTCGGTGGACGCCCCGTTCGCCGACGGCGAGGACAACTCGCTGCTGGACGTGCTGGTCAATCCCGATTCGCCCAACGCCGACCGCGGACTTATCAACGAGTCGCTCTCGACCGAGGTGGACCGCGCGTTGGAAACCCTCACGGACCGCGAACGCGACATCATCAAATACTTCTTCGGCATCGGCACTTCGGAGATGACCCTCGAAGAGATCGGTGAGAAGTTCGACCTGACGCGCGAGCGCGTGCGCCAGATCAAGGAGAAGGCGATCCGCCGCCTGCGCCACTCGTCGCGCAGCAAACTGCTGAAATCGTATCTGGGCTGATGCCCGGCGACATATCCGGCCCGGTCGGGTCGTGTGAATGAAAAAGCCGTCATTTTTGACGGCTTTTTTTGTTTAGTGCTGTTGTGAGCGGCTGGCCTGCCGTATGCGTTTCGGTGCGGCGATGCTATTGGTGCGTGGTGTGTGGGGGTGCGCTTCGGGGCCGTCTTTACAGCAGCAGCCCGATCGAGAGCAGTATTCCGAAGAGCAGGATGTTGCGCGACGTGGCGCCCAGAATGGCGTTCAGCTCCCGGCCGCGGCCGATCCGCACCATGCGCCGCCATGTCGCCGTGTGCGGTGCGAGGTAGAGCAGGGGAAGCGCTGCCGCTCCTATGCGGCCGTCGCAGAGCAGCGGGAGGCAGAGCGCTGCGGCTGCGAATCCCAGTGCCAGATAAAGCCCGCTGCCGGCCCGTGCGCCCAGCCGGACGACGAGCGTGCGTTTGCCGCTGCGGGCGTCCTGCTCGCGGTCGCGGTAGTTGTTGACCATCAGCAGGGTGTCGATCGCCAGTCCGCAGGCCGCCGAAATGACGCCCGTCTGCCATGTCCAGCTGCCGCTGAGGATGTAACAGGTACAGCCGACGGGGACGAATCCGAAGAAAGCCAGCACCAGCAGGTCGCCCCACCCGTGGTAGGCCAGCGGATAGGGTCCCGCCGTGTAGAGGAATGCGAACACGACGCACAGCGCGCCGACGGCGATCAGCCACCAGCCGCCGTAAAAGAGCAGTCCGCAGCCCGTGATGCAGGCGGCCGCGGTCGTCAGGGCGATTCCGCGACGCATGGCGCGGGGTGTGATCCAGCCCTGCGCGCAGGCCCGTTCGGGTCCCAGCCGGTCTTTGCCGTCGGAGCCTTTGAGGTAATCCCAGAGGTCGTTGATGAGGTTGGCGTCGATCTGCATCAGGAAGGCGAACAGCAGGCACAGCACGGCGGGCAGCAGGTGAAAATCTCCGTCCGAAGCGGCTAAAGCGCAGCCCAGCATCACCGGTACGGCGGCTCCCGTCAGCGTCTTGGGCCGCGCCGCGAGCATCCATGCCCGAAACGAATTGGTGGCTGTTTGTGTTTTCATGTTTCCGGAGCGGACTTATGCGCTGCGTGTGGTTTTATTGCTGTATTGTTTGGGCGGATAACCGTTTTGCGGCTCCTTCCGGGGCAGGGCGTAGTCAGACGATCCCGGATTGGCGCATGCCGAAGTCCCCGCGCCGCCTGCGGTGGCGGAAACTTCCGACCGATACGACGACCGGCAAGACCGGACCGGCAGGCGACGGTTCACCATACGATCGGCTCCTTGCCGATGCTGCGGAGATATTCGTTGGCGCGCGAGAAGTGGCGGCAGCCGAAAAATCCGCGGTAGACCGAGAGCGGCGACGGGTGTACGGACTTGAGGATGAAATTCCGCTGCGGGTCTGCGATAGCTCCCTTTTTCTGGGCGTAACTGCCCCAAAGCATGTATACGACGCCCTGTTTGCGTTCGGAGATCGCGCGTACCACGGCGTCGGTGAAGGTTTCCCAGCCGCGGCCCGCATGCGACGCCGCTTCGTGTGCGCGGACGGTCAGCACGGCGTTCAGCAGCAGTACGCCCTGCTCGGCCCAGCGGTCGAGGTTGCCCGTCGCGGGAGGGGGCGTCCCAGTGTCGTCGGCGACCTCCTTGAAGATATTCTGCAGCGAGGGCGGGAACGGCACGCCGTCGCCTACCGAGAAGCAGAGCCCGTTGGCCTGTCCGGGACCGTGGTAGGGGTCCTGACCGATGATGACCACTTTCAGCTTGTCGAACGGGCATTTGTCGAAGGCGCGGAAGATGTTGCTGCCGCGCGGATAGATGCGCCGCGTGGCGTATTCCTGCCGTACGAACTGCGTGAGGTCGGCGAAGTAGGGTTTTTCGAATTCGGGAGCGAGCAGCTCTTTCCAGTCGGGGGCGATCTTTACATCCATGTTGCAAGGTGGTTAAAGTGGTGTAAATGTAGTAAAAAGTCGGCAAATTCCAGCTGTTTTCGCTGCCGATATAAGGAAAGGGGTTTTGTTTTTTGCGCTTTGCCTGCTGACTGCGGCGTGCGCGGATGCGGAAAAACCGCCGAAGGGGGCCGTGACGCTGATTTATATGATCGGCGACGGCTTGGGGCTGGCGCAGGTCTCGATGCCGGTGATCGGGGGCGGTTACGTGCCGAAGGCATTCGACCGTGCGCAGGGCGCGGCCCTGATTCGGACCCGCCGGCCGACAACCGCGTGCCGGACTCCGCTGCGGCGTGATGGACAACACCGGACAGGTCCGGCGGATCATGGCGCCGCTCGGACCCGGCGGCTGACGGTACGGAGGGGATTTGTGCCGCAGCCCGAATTCCGGCTGCGTTTTTTTTGTTTATTTGAGGGATTGTGCTACCTTTGCCTTCGCTGCGGTTTCCCGGTCCCTTTGCGGTCGCCGGGAATTAAAAGGGAATACCGTGAGAATCGGTAACAATTCCCGTTGCTGTGTGCCCGGCTTTCTTGATTGAAAGTTTTTTTCCGGCATTCTTGGCCACTGGTCCTCCGCGGACCGGGAAGGCGCCGGAGAGAAGGGCGAGTCAGAAAACCTGCCGTCGCGATTATACGGATTTCGCTTCTACGGTGAATGGAGCAGGTCTTGGGTCATTTTCAACCGAACGTATTGAGTGTGTCGAAAACAACCTCGGATGCCGGACTGCGCGCGCTTTGTTGCGTGTGCGTCGGAGTGTGCCTTTTCATCTTTGCGGTCCGCCGGAACGGAACAGTGTTCAACCAAAAACGGATAAAAGATGAAAAAACTGATCTTAGGATGTTTGCTGGCCCTGTTTGCATCGGGCTGTAACGACAACGAACCGGAACAGAAACCGGTCGAACTGAAAATCTCGTTCGCCGGGGAGAATCCCGTCGAATTTACGGTCGGGGAGCAGAAGCGGCTCGCCTTCACGGTGACGGGCGACGATCTGGAGGGGCTGACTTTCGCCGCCGAGCCTGATGAGGCCCTCTCCGGCTGGACGGTTGTCGTCTCCGCCGGGCGCGAGGGGGATGCCTACGCGGGCGCGCTCGATGTTACGGCGTCCGCAACTCCGTCGGAAACGGCCGTGACGCTGACCGTCACCGACCGCAACGGCAAGCCGTGGAGTGCGACTACGCCGACATTGACGGCCGTGCAGGCGCCGGTGACGGCCATCGACCTGAGCCGGGACGGAACCGCCAACTGTTATATCGTCAGCGAGGCCGGCGATTATATGTTCGACGCTGCGGTGCGTGGCAACGGCAGCGGAGACGATGCCGCGATCGCGCTTGCCGACGGCATGAAAGCCGACTGGCTTTGGGTGACGAAAGGGCTGGAGCAGGAGATTTCGGCCGTTTCGCTCGATGCCGGAAAAGGCCGCATCTTCTTTACGGCGGCAGGCGCCGCGAAGGGCAATGCCGTCATCGCGCTTGCGGATGCCGCGGGGGAGATCGTGTGGAGCTGGCATCTCTGGTTCACGCCGGAACCTCGGATGGTGACCTATGCCAACGGCCGCGTATTGTTGGACCGTTCGCTGGGAGCCGTCGGCACGACGCCCGGATCGGCCGAGGCTTACGGACTCTATTACCAGTGGGGCCGCAAGGACCCGTTCTGCGGGGGTACGGCCCCCGAAACCTCGGCGACTGCTTTTGCGCAGGCGGCGGAAAATTCGGTCGTCAATCCGGCCTTCGCCGATACGCATGCGTGGAAGCAGGAGAGCGGGGCGGCCGTTTCGACACTGGAATACGCCGCGGCGCATCCGCTTTCGTTCCTTTCGAACAAAGGTGCGACCGGAGTTTACGACTGGCTGGCCAAGCCCCGCGCCGATTTGTGGAATACCGCGAAAACCTGCTACGATCCGTGCCCCGTGGGGTATAAGGTGCCGGACCGCGATACGTGGGACGATTTTGCGGACGATCAGGACCGCTATGTGGACGGAACCTCGGAATGGGATGGGGAGAAGTACGGCATGACCTACATTTTCGGCGATCTGAGGGACTGGTACCCGACGTCGGGTTACCGTAACCGCGACAAGGGCAATCTCGCTGGTCTCGCTACGACCCGTACGGGGCATTACTGGTCCAACTATCGTTCGGGAAACACGATCTCTTGTTTCTATATTTCGAAAAAGCTCAGTACGGGCAAACTGCTCCAGCCGCAGTCTTCTTCGAAATCCGATGCGGCATACGGCTATAACGTTCGCTGTTGCAGGGAGTAATCCGGAGCGGCGGAGTCGCAGAGCCTTTCGGAGATAGGGCTGAAAAGTCCGGAGCGGCCGGGGCGGTCTCGCAGGTATCGCTATTCGGCGGTCCGGCAGGCCGATAAAAACGGCGTCCACTGAACTCAGGGTGGACGCCGTTTCCGCTTATGGTCGGTTCGGAGGCTTGGGAAAGCCGGGGCAGTTTATGAGGACTGCCGGCGGGGGCTTGAAAATCAGGAGGGGATGCCGGTCCGCGGGAGCTTGGCTTGGGGAAAGCAGGCCGGGCGGCCGATTCGTGGAGCCGGTTGATTCGGGGAATCCGGGCCGGTCGGTTTGGGGAATCCGGGTTATGGCGCCGCGCGGTCTGCTTGGTCGTAGCCGGTTGAAAAACTACTTTCCGGATTCCGGGGCCGGCGTATCGGACGCTTTCGTAAGACGGAAGTCCACGGGGAGCGTATATTTCACGCGCACGATCTGTCCGCGCTGTTCGCCGGGTTTCCACTTGGGCGAAGAGGCGATGACGCGGCGAGCCTCCTCCCAAAGCGACGCGTCGGGCGATTGGAGCTTTTCGATGCTGCTTACCGAGCCGTCCTTCTCGACGACGAACGACAGCACGACACGTCCTCCGATCCCCTTTTCGAAAGCTTCGGCCGGGTACTTTACGTTTTTCTGCACCCATGCCCGGAAGTTGCTGAGGTCGCCGTACGGGGCGGCGGGATCTTCGGTCGGGAAGAGAGGCATCGTTTCGGTCACAAGGAACGCCTCTTCCTTTTCGGGGGTGCCGTTTTTAATCGCGATGGCGTTTGCCGCGGTTTGTTCGGCGTCATCCCTCTTGCCGTTGCTTTCGGACGTAGCAGGTTCTATATCCGCTCCTTTGAGCGTGATGACTATCACGCCGTTGCGGGCCTTTTCGCCGTAGAGTGCGGTGGCGGCCTTGTCCTTGAGGACACTCATGCTCTCGATCCGGTCGGGATCGAGTTTGCCGATCTCCTTCGTTTCGATTCCGTTGACGATATAGAGCGGTTTGTCCGTTACGGTCGTTGTTACGGTCGTGCCCTCCGTTTCGGATCTTCCGGACGTTGCGGGCTGCATGTCGAACATGAACATCTGACGCGCCTTGTCGCCGACTTGTGCGATATGCGGTTTGCATCCTATGTAGCTGATTTCAAGAGCCGAATTGGCCGGTACCTGTAATGCGGCCAAGCCTTCGTCGTTGGTGACCGCACCTATCTGCGAACCGCTGACCTTGACCAGCGCACCGGCGAGCGGGGCGTTGTCCTTGTAGGTGGCGACGCTGACGGTCACCTGCTCCTGCTGTTGCTCCTGCGGCGTGTCGGGCAGGTCGTCGGTGGGGGTAAAGCCTGCTTTGGGGTTTCGTATCAGGGATACGACGACCGGGTTTTCGTCGTTTACGGCGATGGTCCGGGGCTCGTAGCCGATATAGCTGATTTTGAGTTCACTGCCTTCGGGGACCGTTATCACGGCCCGGCCGTCTTTGCCGGTGACGGTGCCTTTTGGGGGGCCGGCCGCCTGTACGAGCGCTCCTTCGATGGGGTGTTTGTCTTTTTTATCCACTACCGATAGCGTCGCCGTGCAGGTCTTGTCCTGCTTCTGCATCGCGTCGGCCGCGGTTCGTATGTCGGCCGGCTCTTCGGTCGTTCCGGTTGCGGGGGCGGTCGCCGGGGCGACGATCACAGCTGCGCGCGAGGTGAAGCCGAATGCGCACAACAATCCTATCACGGCGGGCAACGTACCCGCCAGCCGCAGCAGGCCGTGCCTGCTCTTTGTCTGCTTGGTCATCATTTTAAAGCGTTTTTTAGTGAGGGAGTTGCGCAGCCCGTTGGCTATTTCCGGACTATAACCGAAAAGCTGCCTGAAGATGGTTTGCATATATTCGGCGCGGTCGTAACCGCTGCTCAGCACGTCGTTGTCGGCCTCGAACTCTTCGGCCTCGGTCAGCCGCCGTGCGGCGATCCATGCGAAGGGATTCCACCATAGAAGGGCCTTCATCAGCTCCATCAGGATGCGTTCGATGGAGTGGCGGTGGGCGATGTGGCTCGACTCGTGGGCCAGAATGGCGGCCAGCTCCCCGGCAGGCGTTTTGTCCCAGACGTAAATGGTGCGCAGGAAGGAGAACGAAGCGATTTCCTGCCGCGTGCGGACGAGCGTATAGTCGCCGGTCCGGGAAATTTCGGCGCCGCGCCGCAGCCTATGGATGCGGAAGACCTGCCATGCCATGACGCCGGCGATCAGGACCGCTCCCAGCAGATAAAGCCCCAGACAGAAAATTTCGGGCGTTACGGCGAAACTTCCGCCCTCGTCGGGAAGCACTTCGCCCATCCAGACGGGGAGGTCGGGCGGGATGGCGGGTGCGGCTGCGACGACGCGGCCCGGCCATACGGGAATCCGCAGCAGCGGAATCAGAGCCGCGGCGAAGGTCGTCAGGAGCAGGTAGAGCCGGCACCAGCGGAATTTTACCCGGCGTTCGAGCAGGATGGCGTAGGCCGCCAGCAGGACTCCGCTGCAGACGAGCACTTCGAGCATGTAGATGATTGCGGGTTTCATTGTCAGCGATTTGACTGGTCGTGTGCTTGTGTTTCGGGCGTTTATCGTCGGTTGGCGTACGCTGTTTTCGGGCGTGTCGCTGCGGCAGGCTGTTTATCGGGTGGCCGCTGCGGCAGCGACGGCTGCGGTGTGTTTTGACGGTCGTATTGCCGCGGCCTGAATGCCGCCGCACCGGTGTGTTTCATTCGTCTCGGAAGTTGTTTCGGCAGCGTGCCGCATGCCGTCCTGCGGCGGACCGGAGGTCTGCCCTTTGCTGCGGGCCGCGTGGCCCAGCAGGAGAATCAGGAAGAGCAGAAGCCGTTTCATAGCGCGTTATTTTTTTGCGTTCCGCATGATTTCGAGAATCTCGTCCATCTCCTTGACCGAAATGTCTTCGTTCCGCGAGAAAAACGACACCATCCGGGCCAGCGAGCCGTCGAAATAGGAGGTCAGCACCGACGACATGACCCCGCGCGCGTACTGCTCGCGGCCGACGAGCGGGTAGTAGCGGTGGCTTTTGCCTTCGGGGGTGTGTCCCACGAAACCTTTGTTTTCCAGAATCTTGAGGAAGGTGGCGACGGTGGTGTACTTGGGCCGCGGCTCCTCGGTCTGGGCGATGATCTCATTGACCACCGCGTCCCCCAGACGCCAGAGTATCTGCATGATCTCCTCTTCGCCGCGTGTGAGTTCCGTTGATTTTTTCTCCATGGTAAAAAGCGCTTTTTCAGTTCCTATGCAAGTTTACTACTAATTTTTTAGATATGCAAGTTTTATATCTAAAAAATTAGTAGATTGAGCCGAAAAAGTTTCTTACCTATATTTAATTAAGAAAAGAGCGGCTGTATAAAGGATAGGCGGGCCGTCAGGCTGGAAGCGGGGTCAGTGTATCCGGCGCTCCTGCTCGTTGTCCTTTTCCTCCTTTTCGTCCTCTTCCCAGTCGAACCACGGGAATTCCTGCCGTCCGGCCAGCGAAAAGCGGGTATAGGTGATCGGAAGACCCATTTCGAGAAAACGTTTCTCGTAGGCCGTTTTGACCGAAAGCACCTCGTCGGCATACCCCGAACCGTAGATGTCGGGATTCGAAACCACGCAGGGAAGGGTGTAGCGGCGAACGACCTCGTTGGTATAGGCGAACAGGTGTTTCGAGTCGGTCTTGAGATTGATCCACCCTGCGGGTTTCAACAGCCGGGCGTAATATTCGAGGAACAGCGGCGAGGTGAGACGCTTCTTGGCCCGGCGGCTTTTGAGCTGCGGATCGGGAAAGGTGATCCAGATTTCGTCCACCTCGTTTTCGGCGAACAGGCCGTTGATGAACTCCACGCGCGTGCGCAGAAAGCCCGCATTGGCGATTTTCCGCTCCGTGACGCTCTTTGCGCCGCGCCACATGCGGGCGCCTTTGATGTCGATGCCGATATAGTTGCGCGACGGGTCGTGTTCGGCCAGCGCCACGGTGTATTCGCCCTTGCCGCAGCCCAGCTCCAGCACGATGGGGTTGTCGTTGCGGAAAAAGTCGCTGCGCCAGCGCCCCTTGAGGGGATGGTCGCAGTGGAATACCTCGTCGAATTCGGGTTGTACGAAACAGTCGAAAGTCAGGTTCTCGCGGAACCTGCGGAGTTTATCTTTGCCCATTGTCTCTATTGGCTTTTTACGATATGGATGCCTACCGCTTCGATGCCTTCGACGGGGCGGCAGGGGGTGATTGTCAAGTGGTAGTCGCCCGTACGGTCGAACCGTACGCGGCGGCGGTAGGGGATGTCGGCTTCGCGCGAGATCGCGGCCGGAGTATGTGCCGGGGGAATGACCATCACGAACGGTTCTTCGTGTTGGAGCGAGTCCGGCGTGCGCACCCGGATGTGGACGGTCAGCGAATCCTCCGCGAACCGGTCGTTGCAGCGCAGGAAAAGGTTGACGTCGCGGAGCGTCGTCGTATCGGCGTTGGCGAGGGTGAGCGGGGCGGGATCGCTCCACGACGCCGAATTGACGTCGGTCGCAATGGCTCCGTGGGGGGACATGCAGCCTGCGGCGAGAAGTGCCGCGGCGGCGAGCGCCGTGCGGCAAGCCGCGCGCATCGGGCGTATCGCTCCCGGACCGGACAGGCTGGCTGCCGTACGGAGCATTTTTGCGGCTACGGAACCCCGCGGGCGCATTGCCGCTCCGGCGAATTTTACGGCCGCAATATCCGCTGCGGAGCATTTCCGCCCCTCGATCGGGATGGGCGCGCGGCCGTCTGCGCCGGGGAATGTTCCGTAGGGATCGGCGTCCGTGCGATCTTGCCTGCCGGTCTCTTGCCTGCATGGATCGGCAGTGCGGTCCGGTCTAATCCGGTCTGCCCCATATGGGGATACGGCTCCGCAGCGTGCCGTTATGTCACCTGCCGTCCGTTGCACCGTTATTCGTTTGCGCCGTTGCCGCCGTTGTTTCCGTTGCCGCTGTTATTGCCGTTTTCGCTGCCTTCGCCGCGCGGACGGTCGTTGTTCGGACGGCGGCGGTTGCGGTTGTTGTTCCGGCCGCGGCTGTTGCCTTCGCGGCGTTCGGCGCCGTTGCCGTTGTTCGTATTGCCGTTGCGGGCTTCGTTGTTGTTGCCGTTGCGGGTGTCGCCGTTTTCGCCGGTCCGGTTTTCGCTGCCGGAGTTGCCTCTGCGGCCTCCGTTGTTGGCGTTGCGGTTTTCGCGGTTCTCTCCGTCACGGCGTTCGCCGTTGTTGCGGCGTTCCGGATTTCCGTTGCGGCCTTCGTTGTTGCGCCCCTCACTGCTGCGGCCTTCGCCATTGCGGGGACGGTCGTTGCGCCGCGGGCGGCGTTCCTGCTGCCGGCCCTGCTGATCGGGCTGTTCCTGCCGGCCTGCAGCCTGTTGTCCTGCTTCCTGCGAATCCTGTCCGTTCTGCCGGCCCCCTTTGCCGCGGCTCCGCTTGCTGCGGCGCTTGGCCTGATCGAAACGGGTGATGCTGTCCTCCTCCGAACGGTAGGTTGGCTCTTCGGCCGCCGGGGCTATGTCCTCGGCGGCTTGCAGCCGGTCTACCTTCTTGCCGGCGCGGTTCTGCGAGACGATCTCCTTGACGCGCGCGATGGAGAGCGTGGTGACGTTGACCATCGCATCCTTGCTCGACGAGAAGGTCATCGTGCCGGCCAGAATGTCGTTCTTGACCAGATAGTATTCGCCGTCCATGGCCTGCAGCGGTTCGCGCAGACGCGGGAACTCCTTGCGGGCGTCGACGTAGGTGTCGTACTCGTACATCATGCAGCACTTGAGCTTCGAGCACTGTCCGGCGAGTTTCTGGGGATTGAGCGAAATTTCCTGTACGCGGGCGGCGCCGGTCGTGACGCTCGAAAAACTCGACATCCACGATGCGCAGCACAACTCGCGTCCGCAGGCACCCAGTCCACCGATGCGTCCCGCCTCCTGCCGCGCGCCGATCTGCTTCATCTCGATACGTATGTGGAACCGTTCGGCGAAGACCTTGATCAGTTCGCGGAAGTCCACGCGTTCGTCGGCGATATAGTAGAAAATGGCCTTGATCTTGTCGCCCTGATACTCCACGTCGCCGATCTTCATGTTGAGTCCCATGTCGGCCGCGATCTGGCGCGACGCGATCATCGTCTCGTGTTCCAGTTCGATGGCTTCCTGCCACTTCTCGATGTCGTAGGGCTTGGCTTTGCGGTATATCTTCTTGAATTCGCCGTTGAAGGGGTTGAATCCCGTGCGGCGCATCTGGCGCGCCACCAGATCGCCCGTGAGCGAAACGATGCCGATGTCGTGGCCGGGCGAAGCTTCGACCGCCACGATGTCGCCCCGCTTGAGCGGCAGGTTGTTGACATTCTGGTAGAATGCGCGGCGGGTGTTCTTGAAACGCACTTCGACGATGTCGGTCGGAAGGTTTTCTGGGTACTCTTCGAGCCATGCGGTCTCGTGGAGTTTGAAACATCCGTCGCAGAGTTTGGCTTCGCATTCCGAACCGCAGTTGCAGAAGGAGCAGCCGCGGCCTATTTCGGGTTTGAATGCTTTCGTATGTTGTTTTTCGGTATCCATGGAGGGTATAATTTGCGTAAAGATACGCAAAAATTCTGAATTTTTTAATTTTTAATTGCTGCTGAGGTACAAGCGTCGTATGCTGCGTCGTATGCGGAGGATCATCATCACGGCGGCGGCCGACAGCCCGAACGAGAAACCGAGGAAAAGTCCCGACGGCCCCATGCCGAGCGTGAAGCCGAACAGGTAGCCCACGGGCAGGTTGAGCAGCCAGTAGGAGACGAAGGCGATCGGCATGATGATCTTCACGTCCTGAATGCCGCGCAGGATGCCTACCGAGACGTTCTGAATGCCGTCCGAAAGCTGGTACAGCGCGGCGAAGACCATCAGCTGCGAGGCGATGGCGATCACTTCGGCATTGGTGGTGAAGAAGGTCGGAATGACGTTGCGCATGGTGATGAAGACCAGCGCCGCGAAGGCGTTCCACGCCAGCACCAGATGATACGACGCCTTGGCCGCCAGCGACAGCTCGCCGATGTTGCGGGCGCCGTAGCAGTGCGACACGCGGATGGTGGTGGCGGCGCCGATCGACATGACGATCATGAAGGCGCAGTTGCCGATGGTGACGGCGATCTGGTTGGCGCTCATGGTCTCCTTGTTGAACCAGCCCATCATGATGCCGGTACCGACGAACGCCGAAGCTTCGAGAAACATCTGCATCGAGATCGGAAGTCCCATGTGCAGCAGTTTTTTCACCGTGGCCCACGAGTAGTTGCGGGGCGAGAATCCGTCGAGGTAGCCGCGGTAGCGCTCCCGGCTGTAAAAGTAGCCGACCATCAGGATCGGGGCGATGATGCGTGACAGCAGCGTGCCCAGACCCGCGCCCTCGGCGCCCATTTCGGGAAGCGAGAAGCGTCCGTAGATGAAGACCCAGTTGAAGCCTATGTTGGCCAGATTGGCGACGATCGTCACGACCATCTCGACCTTGGTGTTGCCCACGCCTTCGAGGAACTGCTTGAAGGCGAAGAAAAGCATCACGAACGGCATGCTGAAGACCAGCATGCGGTAATAGGGGATGGCCGCATCGACCACGTCTACGGGCTGGCCGAGGCGGTACATGAGCGGGATGACGGAGTATTGGACGACCGCCATTGCGAATCCCAGCAGCGTGTAGAACAGGATGCCGTTCTGCAGCAGCCCCGCCGACTTCTCCCGGTCGCCCTGCGCGTAAAGCTCGCCCACGAGGGGCGTCATGCCCAGCGCGATGCCGATGGCGGCGATGAAGAGGATGAAGAATACCGAGCCGCCGAACGATACGGCGGCCAGCGGCACGGGGTCGTCGCCGCCGTAGCGGCCGACCATCAGGTTGTCGGCTACCTGCGTGAGAATCTGGCCCAGCTGCGTCAGTACGACGGGCAGGGCCAGTTTCAGATTGGACTTGTATTGATCTTTATAAGTCGAGAAACTGTACATTGCGTTCCGGATTTAGGATGCAAAGATAGCTAATTAACTCCGGATTGCAATCCGCAGCTCCGTCCGATACGAAAAATCCGCCCGGAAGGGGCGGATTTTCAGCTTCAGCAGGGGAGGACGATATCGATGCAGCAGCCTGCGCGGTATTCGGGGCAGACGCGGATTTCGCCTCCGAGCCGCGTGACGATCAGGCGGCAGAGATAGAGCCCGATGCCCGAACCCGGTTTGAAGGGGTCCACTTTGGCGAAGCGTTCGAATACCCACTCCCGCTTGTCGGGGTCGATGCCGATGCCGGTGTCGGCCACGCGGATGCGTAGTCTGCGTTTGCTGTCATCCTTCTTGCAGGAGAGCGTGACGGAGCCTGCGGCGGTGAATTTGGCGGCGTTCTGCAGCAGGTTGTCGATCACGCGGGTCATGTAGAAGACGTTGGTCGGAATGATGCAGGAACCTTCACCCCCCCCCTTGAAGATATACTCCACCTGCGGGTTGTTCGACTGCCGCTTCTGGTATTCCAGCCGTTCGGCGCATAGCAGGCCGATATCGGTGTCGGTCTGCGGCAGCGGCGCTTCGGAGCAGACAAGACTCGACAGTTCGAGCATGTTTTCCAGCAGGGTGGTCAGCGCGGTCGTGTTGGTCCATATCTGTTCGCGGAATTCGCGCCGCGTATGGGCGTCGAGGGTGTCATCGAGCAGCAGTTCCGAAAATCCGTTGATAGCGTTGAGCGGCGTGCGGATTTCGTGGCACATGGAGTTGATGAAGGCCGTTTTCATCTTTTCGCTCTCCGTGGCGCGGCGGCTCTGGCGGGTTATCTCTTGGTTGGCGTCGGTGAGCTGCCGCCTGATCTGTTTCAGCCGTCGGACCATGACGTATTGGTAGACGCTCCAGCCGACGAGCAGCAGCAGCAGCACCCCGCCGGCAAGCAGGGCGATGAATTTCATGCGGTTGGCCAGCCGGGATTTTTCAAGTTCCAGCTGTCCCACTTCGAACAGGGTCTGCATCTCGGCGAGGCTGTTCTGCGCCTCTTCCACGCGGTCGTTGTGGCGGATCGTATTGGATTCGCGCAGCGCTTCGAGGGCGTTTTTGTAGTCGCCCAGATGCTCGTAAAGCCACGACTGCACTGCGTATATGGAGGCGAAATCCGCTTTTGTGCCGTTGCGCTTGTAGACGGTTACGGCCGAGTCGATATAGGCCACGGCCCGCTCGTATTCCTCCATGTACTGGTAATAGCGGGCGCTGGTGCTGTAAATCTCGGCCAGATCGCCTCTGGCGCGGGCCAGCTCCATGCACTTCCCGTAATATTGGGTCGCCTTCTCTTTGGAGATAAGCTCGCGCAGATAGAGCATCTTCGAGTAGGCGCGCATCGTGTAGCCCGTCGTGTCGCGGTAGGGGCGTTCGAAGCGGTCGTCCATCGCCAGCCATGCGCGGTGCAGGTCGATACATTGCTGGATCTGCTTTTCGGCGCGTTTGTCTTTGCTGAGCATGTAGAGTTCGGAAAGCTCGTCGCGGCAGATCCGCTCCATGTGGAGACGCTCTTCCAACGGATAAGCTTCGAGTTTTTTCAATGCCTGCTCCACATAGGGGATCGCCTTGCCGATGTTGTCGTAGGCTTCGGTCGCCAGCGACGAGAAGTCTAGGGAGAGTCCCGTCAGGAATTCCCATTCGATGCGCTCTTCGGGCGAGAGTTCGTTGTGGATTTTGGTCTTGAGTCTGTCGAGTTCGTGTTTTACGGTTTCGACCGCATTGTTGTCGTTCATCAGCTTCCAGATGTAGTAGGCGTAGAGCGACGAGCGGAACAGGGCGTGGCGCGGTCCCGGAAGAATGCTGTCCGCAAGGGCGATGTATTTCTCGGCCCGCTGCGAGTCCCGGCCTGCGAATTTGCGTACCAGAAAGTCCAGCGCGTCCTTGCAGCCGTAGAGGTCTCCGGATTTCCGCGCTTCGGCGAGCGCCGCGTCCCAATAGGGCGCTGCGAGTTCGAGACTGTCTCCGCTCAGGTCGGCCAGCTGGACGTATATCCGTTCCCGGCCGACGGCATCGTGTGTCTTGGATAAAAGCCTGAGCAGGCTGTCGGCGTGTGACGGCCCGGCGGGCGCCGATATCGCGGCGAATGGAAACAAGGACATAATAAGCCCTGACGCAAGGGCTTTCAGGAGCATCTGACGCATGTCGGTGTTATGAAACTGTATTAAATCCGGACAAATTTAGTTGAAAAATAATCTTTCAGGCAATTATGGAATAAAAAAGTGGCGGAATAAGAAAAGAGACCGGTTTGAAACCGGTCTCTTTCAACGGGAAGATGGGAAATCGACCGTCTGTCATGCCACGCGTATCCGGACGCCGTGCGGCTTGCCCGATTCGACGACGACCGTGTCGCCTTCGTGCAACTTGCCGTCGATAATCAGGGTCGAGAGCGGTTCCTCGACGTTGTCCATCAGTGTGCGCTTGAGCGAACGTACGCCATAGCGCGATTCGTAGCCCATGGCTGCCAGACGGCGTTTGGCTCCGTCGGTGATCTTCACCTTGTAGCCCAGCCGGCGCGTGTGCTCGAAGAGTCCCTGCAGCTCCAGCTCGATGATCCGCTCCACGTCGGAGAGCTCCAGCGTGCGGAACAGCACGATGTCGTCGATGCGGTTGAGGAACTCCGGCGCAAAGGTCTGTTCGAGGGCTTTGCGGTACTCGCACTGCGGGGCGGCGACCGCCGTGGCGCTCTTCGAGACGGTGCTGTAACCCACCTGCACCGATTTCTGGACCACGTTGCGCGACCCGACGTTCGAGGTCATGATGATGATCGTGTTGCGGAAGTCCACCCTGCGGCCCGAACCGTCGGTGAGGTGTCCCTCGTCGAAGATCTGCAGCATGGAGTTGAAGACTTCGGGGTGCGCCTTCTCGATCTCGTCGAACAGCACCACGGAGTAGGGCTGGCGGCGGACCGCTTCGGTGAGCTGGCCGCCCTCGCCGTAACCGACGTATCCCGGAGGCGATCCGATCAGACGCGCGACATTGTGCTTCTCGCCGTATTCGCTCATGTCGATGCGGATCAGGCCCCGGTGCTCGTCGAACAGCCACTTCGAGACCTCCTTGGCCAGCAGGGTCTTGCCCACGCCCGTAGGACCCACGAAGAGGAAGACGCCGATCGGGCGGTTTTCGTCCTTGAGTCCGGCGCGCGAGCGGCGGATTGTGCGGGCGATCCTCTCCACGGCCTCCTGCTGTCCCACGACGCGGCGTGCGAGGTGGTCGTAGAGCATCTGCAGGCGCGTCATCTCGCCGCCCGATATCCGTTCGGCGGGAATACCCGTGATCGAGGTGATGACCTGCTGGATGTGTTCCGCAGTGACCTCTACGGGATTGGTCTCCAGTGACCGCTTCCACTCGGCTCTGGTTTCGCCAAGTTTGGAGCGGAGCGCGATTTCGCGCATCCGCGCCGAGGCGGCTTTTTCGTAGACCAGCGCTTCGACCGCTTCGCGGCGTTCGCGCTGCGCGTCGGTGAGCGCCGTCTCCATTTCGCGCAGCTCGGCCGGTTCGCGCGCCGACTGCAGGTGTATGCGCGAGCCAGCTTCGTCCATGACGTCGATGGCCTTGTCGGGGAAGAAGCGGTCGGTGATGTAGCGGCCCGTGAGGGTCACGCACGCCTGCAGGGCCTCCTCCGTATAGCGCACCTTGTGGTGGCGTTCGTAGTGGGGCGCGATGTTGCGCAGGATTTGGAGCGTCTGATCGGGCGTAGTAGGCTCCACTACGACCTTCTGGAAGCGGCGTTCGAGGGCCGAGTCGCTCTCGATGTTCTCGCGGTACTCGTCGAGCGTGGTGGCGCCGATGGTCTGCAGTTCGCCGCGCGCCAGCGCCGGTTTGAGGATGTTGGCCGTGTCGAGACTGCCCTGCGTCGAGCCTGCACCCACGATGGTGTGTATCTCGTCGATGAAGATGATCGTATCCTTGGCCTTGCGCAGTTCGTCGAGCAGCTGCTGCATGCGCTCTTCGAATTCGCCGCGGAATTTCGTGCCGGCCACCAGCGACGAGACGTCGAGCGAGAAGAGCGTCTTGTCGGCGATGGTGTAGGGCACTTCGCCGCGTGCGATGCGCAGGGCGAGTCCCTCGACGATGGCGCTCTTGCCCACGCCGGCTTCGCCGATCAGGATCGGATTGTTCTTCTTGCGGCGCGAAAGAATCTGGACTACGCGCTCGATCTCCTGCTCGCGCCCCACGACGGGGTCGATTTTGCCTTCGCGGGCCATGCGCGTGAGGTTCACGCCGAATTTGTCGAGCAGGTGCGACGAGGTTTTCTCTTCGGGCTTGTTCTCTTCGTTGAAGTCGAGCATGTGCACCTGAATTTCAGTGCGGAAGTCGTCGCCCACGGCGAACTTCTTGAGGTCTTCGTCCACTACCGTACCCGTTATGCCGTACATCTCCAGTACGCGCGAGGTAGCCGTCGTGCGGTCGCCGACGATGGCCCGCAGCGCGTGGGCCGTCGAAACGCTCCGTGCGGCGCCCGAACAGGCCCGCAGCTCTTCGGTGAAGGCGCGGTAGTACTCTTCGGGGGATTGGGGCACGTTCTGCTGTCCGGCGAGCATTTCGCGTTCGATGCGCAGGCGTATCTGGTAGAGTTCCCAGTCCTTGAGACGGGAGGATAAAAGCTGGTAGGCGAGCGATCCCTCCTCGCGGAGCAGCTCCAGCGTGAGAAAGTCCTTGAGCGAGTGGTCGAGACCGGCCTTGGTCGTATTAAATGCCGCCCGGGCTATAATAGCCTCGAGCGTCTTCGAGATCTTGATTTGCATGTTGCGTCGTCATAAAATTAATAATTTCAACTTCTGATTCTTCGACTAACTAACGACGTACATGTGGTAAATATTATGTTAAGTTATTTGGCCTTCCATATTCGGCTGTCTCTGAACGTCTTGCCCCTGAAAAAACACGGACCGTTCCTGCCTGAAACGGTCCGTATCGTGTTCTGAAAGGGTTTTTACTCTTTTACGCAGCGCATCGACATGCCTTGCGAACGGGCGTCCTTGCTCACTTTAAAGGTCCGTTTGCCGTTGACGATGAACATGTACTGGCCGTAGAGTTCGGGGTATTCCTCGATGTTGGCGCTGGCTTTTCCCGCGGTGCCGATCCACATGCCGCCGTAGGGATTCAGCTCCTGATGGTCGAGTCCGCCCGATGCGTAGACGCGCGTGCCGGCGGCGGGGAACCACTGGCCGTTTTGCGTGGCGCCGTGGTTGGTGTCGTCCCACGTCATGTCGGCGTAAACCAGCCACGCGTAGGGCGTATTTCCGTCCTTGTCGCAGGTCGGCACTTTGTAGCCGACGGGGCAGGGGTCGTAGATGGTTTTCTTGCCCGATACGCCGCCCCAGTAATCGTCGTTCGAAACGTCGGTCCAGTCTTTGGTCCGGTAGTCGTTCAGCACGATTTCCTGTCCGTATTCATCCGTTTCTCCGGTGAAATTGTAAGTCATGGCATAGAATACCGCCGGATTGCGGAGCGACTTTGCGATCGTTCCGTGGTATTCGGCGCGGGTGCGCATTTTGGGAAGTTCTTCGTTGAGGATGTTGTAAATGGGGCGTTCGCCGTCCACCTGATAGCTGTAATCCTCGTTGATTATGGTGAACGTTCCGGCCGAGGTGAAGGGGTCTTTGCGTCCCCACTGGTAGATCATGCCGTGGCAGTCGAAGCTGTCGGGGGCGTTGGTCGTGGCGCCGACGTTGCGGTCCATGAAGGTCCATGTCGTGCCCGAAGCGTTGGCCGGGGTGGTGTAGAGCGATGCGGCGGGATCGTAGTCGGCGATCCACAGGTGCCAGCTCCAGAGTATCTCTCCGTCGGCGCCGCAGGCCGCGACGACGGCGTTGCCGCTTGTGCCCGGAGCGGTCACGGCGACGATTTTTTTCTCCTTGGAGACGTAATAGATGTCCTGAATCAGATTTTTGGCGTCTTGCCAGACGAGTTCGGCAGTGACGGGATCGCCGATGCTTTCGGTCGTGGAGTTGCCTTTGTACTGCGCGTCGAACACGACCGTGCCGCCCGGTTTTACGATGTAGCAGTTTGCGGTTCCGGCGGCGGAGAGATCGACCGCATTTTCGGGGACCTTTACCTCAGATTTCCCCCCCCCCTCCTTTTCCGGGGTCGTCGTCGCTGCAGGCGGCAGTGATACACATGCTCAGGAGAGCTGCGAATTTGAAATAGGATTTTCTTATCATACCGATATTGGTTAAATAAATGATGATCCCCTACCCTTCGGGATCGAATCGGGTGTTCCGGGGACGCGGGTATGCCGGGCGACATCTGTAATTCCCCTGCGGTAGCAAGATGAATTGTACGGAATAACCCGGCCGTCCTCCATGCCTGTTTGCGCAGGATGTGGCCCAAATATAATAAATTTTTGCCGGAATATGCTTTTCGGACGTTAAAAGCGGCAAAGTATCCGATAATTATAATATATTTGTATATCCCATCAATCCCTCTTGAAAATGATAAAGTTCTTTTTTGCGTTCTTGTTTTTGTCTGCGGGCTGTGCGTGTATGGCTCAGGACCGGATTCACACCAAAGACGGCCGTGTGATCGAATGTAAGGTTTCCGATTCGAGCAACCGGGCCGGCAACGTTTTCTTTTTTCCTGCGGACGACCCCGAAACGTCGCATTTTATTCCCGTGACCCAAGTCGATTATCTTGAAATCGGCGACGAGCGGGTGGTGCGTACGCCGAACGACAAACTGAAACCGGCCGAGCGCCGTTTTTACATTCAGCGTATGGGATCGTTCTATTTCGTGCGCGGAGGTTTGGGCGTGAATGTCTATACGGCTTCGATTCAGACGGATGCCGGGGAGAGCCGCGAAGGCTTGGCGGCTCCGGTCGTCAGTCTCGCCTTGGGACTCGATTTCCGGGTGTCCCGCAACCTTTATCTGGAGGTTGCCGCGCGGTATATCGGTGATTTCGCCTCTTGGAATTTCGGATATGATTCCGAACCCTTGCTCGCTAACGAGGGCTTTTTCGGCGGGTTCTCTGTCTGATTGCGTTTCGGATGGGGCCGTTAGGCGGCGGACTTGTCAAGTAGTAACAAAATATGCGGCGTCATCACGCCGCATATTTTATTCCCGTTTCTGCTATCTCCGCGGCCATTCGCCGACCTCCATGTCGCGCATGTCGGCGCCGTCGATGACCAGCCGCACGGCGGTGCGGACTTTGTGGAACCCGTACTCTCCGGCGGCGCCGGGATTGACGTGCAGCAGGTCGTAAACCGGGTCGTAGGCGACTTTGAGGATGTGCGAGTGTCCGGCGATGAAGAGTTTCGGGCGCAGGGACTGGATCTTCGCCACGGCGCGCGGGTCGTAGCGGCGCGGGTAGCCGCCGATGTGGGTCATCAGGACCCGGACCCCTTCGCATTCGAACGAGAGGAAATCGGGGTATACGCGGCGCGTAAGGCCGCCGTCGATGTTGCCCGATACGGCCCGCAGGGGCTTGAACGCGGCGATGGCGTCGGCCAGTTCGAGCGACCCGATGTCGCCCGCGTGCCAGATTTCATCGACGTCCTTGAGGAATTCCCGCAGCGTGCCGTCGAAGGTGCCGTGCGTGTCGGATATGATGCCGATCTTTTTCATTTACTTGTATTTGTCGCGCCAGAGTTCGCGCATGCGTTCGGCGATTTTCGCTTCGGTCGCGTTGCCGGTGTTGGGCTCGTAGAATTTGGTGCCCGCCAGCGTGTCGGGCAGGAACTCCTGCTCGGCGAAGTTGCCTGCGAAATCGTGGGCGTATTTGTAGCCTTTGCCGTAGCCCGCCTTGTCCATCAACTTGGTCGGGGCGTTGCGCAGGTGCAGCGGCACGGGGCGGTTGGTGGTGTCGTGTTCGACCAGCGACATGGCCTTGTTGATCGCCATGTAGGCTGAGTTGCTCTTGGGGCTGGTGGCGAGGTAGATCGTCGTCTCGGCCAGCGTGATGCGCGCTTCGGGCATGCCGATCTTGTGTACCGTGTCGAAGCAGGCGTTGGCCAGCAGCAGGGCGTTGGGGTTCGCAAGCCCGATGTCCTCCGAAGCGAGGATCACCAGCCGCCGGGCCAGAAAACGCGGCTCTTCGCCTCCGGCCAGCATGCGCGCGAGGTAGTAGATCGCGGCGTTGGGGTCGCTGCCCCGCACCGACTTGATGAAGGCCGAGATGACGTCGTAATGCTGTTCGCCGTTTTTGTCGTACAGCGCGATATTCTGCTGGAGACAGTCGGTGACGTACTGGTCGGTGATGGTCAGCTTGCCGTCGGTCGCCCCGGCGAGGATGTCGAGGATATTGAGCAGTTTGCGGGCGTCGCCGCCTGAGAATTTGAAGAGCGCGCCGGTCTGCCGGACTTCGACTTCGCGGGCCTTGAGTTCCGCGTCGGTCGTGAGCGCACGGTCCAGCAGCGTCTGCAGGTCCTTGTCCTCCATCGGGCGGAGAATGTAGACCTGACAGCGGCTCAGCAGCGGCGAGATCACTTCGAACGAGGGGTTTTCGGTCGTGGCGCCGATCAGCGTCACGGTGCCCTGCTCGACGGCGCCCAGCAGCGAATCCTGCTGCGATTTGTTGAAGCGGTGGATTTCGTCGATGAACAGGAACGGCGGCTTGGCGTCGAAGAAACGCTGTTTCTTGGCCGACTCGATCACCTCGCGCACGTCCTTCACGCCCGACGTGACGGCCGAAAGGGTGAAGAAGGGGCGTTCGAGTTGCGTGGCGACGATCTTCGCCAGCGTGGTCTTGCCCACGCCCGGAGGCCCCCACAGGATGAACGACGGCACGTTGCCCGTCTCGAAGAATTTGCGGAACACCCCGTTTTTGCCCACGAGATGTTCCTGACCGATGTAATCGTCGATGGTCTTCGGGCGCAGGCGTTCGGCTAAGGGTGCTGACATGGCGGCGGTTTTAGTTTTGTTTGTCATTGCGGGGAGCCGCAGGCGACGTGGCGATCTGCCGAAACCCTGCAATGACGCTTTTCGTCGGACAAAGATAGTGCTTTTTCAAAAAATAATCCTATATTTGTCGAACATACTGACAAACACGGAAAGTGTAAGTCTGTTCCCGAATCGTGAACGTAGGAAATTCATTGCAGCGCGGAATAGGCAAACATCTTGCCGCGTCGTATCCGTATTCTGCGGGTATAGGCGTGGGGGTTGTTGCTTATTTTGGCTGCAAAGGTATCCTACGACCTGCGATTCTGAAATGGGCTTCGGCACCACGCTTTCTTTTTTGTTTATGCTGCCGGGGTGCGGACAGAAAAATTGGACCCAGTTATGAAATCTTTTTTATTTTTATTTGTATTCCTATTTTGGAATGGTTGTTTATTTGCGCAAGAAATTCAGCGTGATTCGATTAAGGTTGATTCTAATGAGTCGCGAATGCCTTTGCAGACAACAGAGTTGGATTCTATTGCTACATCAATTATAAATTCAACATCTACTATAGATGCTGAAAAATCGATAAAAGTTCACGGAGAAGTCCTTGCAAAATCGACTAATCGATATAAAATTTATCCGACTTCAAATATGTATAATTTTTTGAAATTGGATACTAAAATGGGGTATATCTATAGAATCCAATGGAGCTATGATAATAATAAAAGATATGAAACTTATGTAAACTATAAGTCTCTTGTTGGTGATGAAGATGATTGGGTGAATGATCGGTTTGAAATCTATCCGACCACTAATATTTATAGTTTTTTGCTTTTGGATAAAATAGATGGCCGGGTTTGGCATTGTTATTGGAGTTTTGAATCTGGGGGAAATGGGATTCAGCGAATTTATTAATATTGATAAGATATGTGGGCTGTTTAATGTATCGTGTAATGAAAAAATATTATAGATGCTTATTTTGGCTATGATAGATTAGAACATAGTCTCTCAGATTGATAGGTTTGTAACAACGAGAAGCGCCGATAATGTAATTTATCGGCGCTTCTCGTTGTTCAGAAGAAATGAAAAACGTAATTTTGCTTTACTCCTCCGGCTTCCGCAGCTCCAGATACAGTTCGTCGAGCTGCGACTGGTCGATGCATCCCGGTGCGTCGAGCATCACGTCGCGGCCGGCGTTGTTCTTCGGGAAGGCGATGTAGTCGCGGATCGAATCCGAGCCGCCGAACAGCGAACACAACCGGTCGAAGCCGAAGGCGAGACCGCCGTGAGGGGGCGCGCCGAACTTGAAGGCGTCCATCAGGAAGCCGAAGCGCACCTGAGCCTCTTCGGCCGTGAAGCCCAGCACCTCGAACATTTTGGCCTGCAGTTTCGAGTCGTGGATACGGATCGAACCGCCGCCGATCTCGGTGCCGTTGCAGACGAAGTCGTAGGCGTTGGCGCGTACGCGGCCGGGGTCGCTGTCTATATACTGTACGTCCTCCAGCTTGGGCGAGGTGAAGGGATGGTGCATGGCGTAATAGCGCTGCGTCTCGTCGTCCCACTCGAAGAGCGGGAAGTCCACGATCCAGAGCGGCGCGAACTTTTTCGGGTCGCGCAGTCCCAGCTGCTGGGCCACTTCCAGACGCAGGGCGCAGAGCTGCGTCAGCGTCTTGAACTTCTTGCCGCAGAGGATGAAGACCATGTCTCCGGCCTTGGCGCCGCAGCGGTCGGCCATCGCGCGGACCTCGTCGGGCGTGTAGAACTTGTCGATCGAAGACTTCACGCCGGACTCCTCGACGCGGATCCAGATCAGCCCCTTGGCGCCGATCTGCTGGCGCTTGACGAATTCCGTCAGGGCGTCGATCTGCTTGCGCGTGTAGACGGCGCAGCCCGTTGCGGCGAATCCGGTGACGTATTCTGCATCGTCGAAAACCGAAAAACCGTGGCCTTTCGCCAGATCGGTGATGTCGGCGAACTCCATGCCGAAGCGCAGGTCGGGTTTGTCCGAACCGTATTTCTCCATCGCTTCGATCCACGGCATGCGGCGCAGCGGTTCGGTCAGTTCGATGTCCATCACCTCCTTGAACATGTGCTTGGCCCAGCGTTCGAAGATCTCCAGCACGTCCTCCTGTTCGACGAACGACATTTCGCAGTCGATCTGTGTGAATTCGGGCTGACGGTCGGCGCGCAGGTCCTCGTCGCGGAAGCAGCGCACGATCTGGAAATATTTGTCGTATCCGGCCACCATCAGCAGCTGCTTGAGGGTCTGCGGCGACTGGGGCAGGGCATAGAACTGGTTGGGACTCATGCGGCTGGGAACCACGAAGTCGCGGGCGCCTTCGGGCGTCGAGTTGACCAGATAGGGGGTTTCGATTTCGAGGAAGCCCTCCGAGTCGAGGAAGCGGCGGATCTCCTGTGCCATCTTGTGCCGCAGGATCATGTTGCGCTGCAGGGGCGGACGCCGCAGGTCGAGATAGCGATATTTCATGCGCAGGTCGTCGCCGCCGTCCGACGTCTCCTCGATGGTGAAGGGAGGAACTTCGGCCTCATGGAGCACGACGACCTTCTCGGCTGCCACCTCGATGTCGCCCGTGGCCATCTTGGGGTTCTTCGACGAACGCTCGACGACCTTGCCGGTCACCTGAACGACCCATTCGCGGCCCAGCTTGCAGGCCGTTTCGCGGGCTTCGGCGGGCGAGTGCTCCTCGACCACGATCTGCGTGATTCCGTAACGGTCCCTGAGGTCGATGAAGGTCATGGCGCCGAGGTTGCGGACTTTCTGCACCCACCCGGCTAAGGTGACGGTTCGGTTTACGTCGTCGGCTCTCAGACAGCCGCACGTATGGGTTCTGTACATAGGAAATATGGTTTTTTGTTCAATTTGTCCTTGTAACCCGCAAAGTTAAACAAAAGATGCGAAATAAGGAATCCCGGAAGATATTATTTGTGCTGCGGAGCGGCCGCAAAGAGTTTTTTGCTTACTTTTGCAAAAAATCCTGCTCGTGGAAGACCTGAAAAAAACCGATGAAAAATTCATGCGTCTCGCACTAAACGAGGCGCGCAAAGCGTTACAGTTGCAGGAAGTGCCCATCGGCGCGGTGGTCGTGGCCGACGGCGCGGTCGTGGGACGCGGCCATAATCTGGTCGAGACGCTCTCCGATCCTACGGCCCATGCCGAGATGCAGGCGCTGACCGCCGCCGCATCCACCCTCGGCGGCAAATACCTGCAGGGCTGCACGCTGTACGTCACCGTCGAACCGTGCATCATGTGCGCCGGAGCCGCAGGCTGGGCGCAGGTGGGCCGCGTGGTGTGGGGCGCCGACGACCCGAAGAAGGGTTACAGACGCTATTCGGAGACGGTGTTCCATCCTAAAACGACGGTGGTGCGGGGCGTGCTCGGCGAAGAATGCGAGGAGTTGATGACCTCTTTTTTCGCAGGTTTGCGCAATTAGATTTTGAAAAAAAAGAAAAAAAATATACTTTTGCGATCAACGTATCCGAAAACGGGTGCACGAACTGAAAAACTTTAAAAAACGGAATAGGAAATGAAAAAATTATTGGTATCGGTAATCGCGCTGCTGGCAACGGTGTCACTTTCGGCGCAGGATCTTACGGCGGTGTATAACGAAGCTGCAGCAGCTTTCGGAAACAAGGACTTCGCGGGAGCCGCCGCAAAATTCGAAGAGGTAATCGACAAGGGCATGGACGACGAGACCGCCGCTTCGCTGGTGGCCACCGCCAAGACCACGCTTCCCAAATGCTACTTCATGCTGGGCGGCAATGCGCTGAAAACCAAGAATTACGATGAGGCTCTGAAGAACTTCACCAAGTCGGCCGAGCTGTCGGAGCTTTACGGCGATATGAACCAGATGGCCAAATCGAACGGCTGGGTTGCCAAGATTTACCAGATACAGGGCGGCGACGCTTTCAACAACAAGGATTACGCGACCGCTTCGGAGATTTTCGCCAAGGGTTACGCAGCCGACCCCGACAATACTGGCATGGCGCTCAATCTGGCGATGAGCTACTGCGAAATGGCGATGAGCAGCGGCGATATGGCGCAGTACGAGAAGGGTATGGAGGTTTACGAGGCCATCGCCGCCAAGACCCATCCCAAATACGCCGAGGATGTAGCCAAGGCCAAGGAAGACATGGCGCTCTATACCAATAATATGGTTGCCAAGATGCAGGCTGCCAACGATTTTGACGGCATTATCAAGATGGCCGACGACCTGCTGGCCAAGAATCCCGAAAGTGCACTTGCCCAGAATGTTCGCCTGCAGGCTTATGCCAACAAGAAGGACTATGCGAAGGTGATCGAGTTGGGACAGGCCGCTGCCGACGCGCAGACCGATGCTGCCGACAAGAGCCTGATGTACTACCTGCTGGGCGCCGCCTACAACGCCAAGGAGATGAAGCCGCAGGCTATCGCCGCATTCAAGCAGGTGACCGACGGTCCCGCCGCCGAGAATGCCAAGGCAGCCCTCGCGGAGCTTTCGAAATAGGAATATTCATCCATGCGATACGAAGCGGGTCCCCATCGGGGATCCGCTTTTTTCGTCTCGCCGAGGGGGCTTATTGTGCAGTCAGGGCGATTTCTCGGACTGCCGGGAGCTTCTTGCGCAGTCGGGGGAGGGGGCGGATTGCCGGGGCGAATCATCGCGCTGGCGGAGTAAATTCTTGCACCGCCGGAGGGCTCTTATGCGGTCGGGGCGAAAGCGCTTATTCTGTTTTGATATTGCCGCGGATGCGCGCCAGACCGCTGCGGGTCAGGGGCGTTGCGCCCATGCGGGCTTCGAACTCCGTTTCGTCCATCGCCGTCCATGCAGCGGCATCCATCGTCAGCGGGTCGAAGACGGGATCGAACGCCCGATTGGCGTGCATCGGCGCCTTCTGGTTGTGGGGACAGCAGCTCTGGCAGCGGTCGCAGCCGAAAATCCAGCCGTCGAGGTCGATCCCTCCGGACGGCTCCCGTTCGATGGTGTGGCACGAGATGCACCGGCCCGTGTCGATCACCTTCGGGGCGATGATGGCGCCCGTGGGACAGCTCTCGATGCAGTTGCGGCAGCGGCCGCAGCGGGAACCCTCGAACGGGGCGTCGTAGGTGTCGGCTTCGTCGGTCAGGAGCAGCTCGCCCAGCAGGACATAGGTGCCGTGGCGGGGCGTGACGAGCAGCGACTGGCGGCCTATCCAGCCCAGTCCGGCCTCGACGGCGAGCTGTTTTTCGAGCAGCGGGGCCGTATCGACGAACGCCCGGCCGCCGAGTCCGGGAACGGCGGCTTTCAGATGTTCCAGCATGCCGTTCAGCATTCCTTTTATCGTCGTGTGATAGTCCGCCGTGCAGGCATAGGAGGCGATTTTGGTGCGGTATCCGGGGGGATACCCTTCGCCGATGCGGCTTTTGTAACTTACGGCGCAGACCACCGCCGTACGCGCCCCTTCGACGAGTTTGCGCGGATCGGCGCGTTTCTCGACATTGCGTTCCATGTAGGTCAGCGACGACTGATAACCCTTGCCCAGCCACGCCCGGAGCCACGCCTCGTTCTGAGCCATGTGGCCGCAGGGCGTAAGGCCGCAGAGATCGAATCCTGCGTCGGCGGCAAGTTTTTTGATGTGCTGATAGTCGAGCATAGTGATAAATTTGTCCCAAAAATAGTGTTTTTTAACCGGAAATTAGTAATTTCGCCCCAAACTTTCACGTTATTCGGACGTAGTTAAAAACGAAAAATTATGACCATCAATACACTTTACGAACTGGCTCGCAACAGCGTGGAAAAGTTCGCGTCGAAAGTCGCATTTTCGATGTTCGAAGGCGACGACGTGACTTACGCCGAGGTGGGCCGTCGTATTGCCAAGGTACAGGAAATCCTTACGGGAGCCGGCCTGCAGGCCGGCGACAAGGTGGCCCTGCTGAGCAGCAACATGCCCAACTGGGGCGTCTGCTACTTTGCCGTCACTTCGGCCGGCATGATCGCCGTGCCGATTCTTCCGGACTTTTCGGGCGAAGAGCTGGACATGATCATCGAGCATTCGGAGGCCCGTGCGCTGCTCGTCTCCGACAAACTTTTCACCAAACTTTCGAAAGAGACCATCGGACGGCTCAACGTCGTGGTCCGCACCAAGAACCTCGGAGTCATCGCCCAGCAGGTCCATGCCCAAGGTTCGACGGCGGTGCCCAAACCCGATGATCTGGCGGTCATCATCTATACTTCGGGAACTACCTCCAAGCCCAAGGGCGTGATGCTGACCCATTCGGCGCTCTGCGCGCAGGTGGGCATTTCGTCGAGCATCTTCCCCGTGCAGCCCGACGACGTATTCCTTTCGGTGCTGCCGCTCTCCCATACGTACGAATGTTCGATCGGCATGATCTATCCCTTCTCGATGGGCGCGCAGGTCGTATATCTGGACCGTCCGCCCACGGCCTCGGCCCTGATGCCGGCGTTGCGCGCGGTGCGTCCCTCGGTGATGCTGATCGTGCCGCTGATCATCGAAAAAATCTACCGCTTGCAGGTGCTCGCCAAATTCAAGTCCACCGGATTCTGGCGCACGCTCTATAAGATCGGCTTCATGCGCCGTTACCTGCACCGCGTCGCGGGCAAGAAACTGCTCAAGCTCTTCGGCGGCCGCCTGCGTTTCCTCGGAATCGGCGGCGCGAAGCTCGACGGAGACGCCGAAAAATTCCTGCTGGAGGCCAAGGTGCCTTACGCCATCGGTTACGGACTTACCGAGACTGCGCCGCTGCTGGCCGGTGCCGCGCCCTCGCAGGTGCGGCTCGGTTCGACCGGTCCGCAGGCTCCGGGCGTCGAACTGCGGCTGGAGAATATCAATCCCGATACCCGTCAGGGCGAGATCGTGGCGCACTCGCCCAGCGTCATGCTCGGCTATTTCAAGAATCCCGAAGCCACGAAGGAGGTATTTACGGCCGACGGCTGGTTCCGGACGGGCGACCTCGGCGAATTCGACAAGGACGGATGGCTCTATATCAAGGGGCGTCTGAAAAACATGATCGTGGGGCCGGGCGGCGAAAATATCTATCCGGAGGACATCGAAACCGTCCTCAATTCGCATGTCTACATCGCCGATTCGATCGTCACCGAACAGCAGGGCCGTCTGGTGGCCCTCGTGCACTTCAACCGCGACGAGATCGAAAGCATGATCGACGACTGGCGCGAGGAGTGGACCTCCAAGAAAGAGGCGTTGGAGGCCAAGACCGAACAGCTTAAAAAAGAGATTCTGGATTTCGTGAATGCCAAGGTCAACCGTTTTTCGCGTATCTCGGAGGTCGTCGAGGAGAAGGACGACTTCGTCAAAACCCCGACGCACAAAATCAAGCGTTTCCTCTACAGCAAGAAGAAGGAGTCCGGAACTCCGGGGGAGCACCCTGCCGGACGGCCCGAAACCAAATAGGGGCTTCGGATATTGTGGAATAAGAAATACCGCACTTTTCGGAGTGCGGTATTTTTTTTCGCTTTCTCTGCAACCCTTTTTTGTCGGGCTGCGGTTTCCACGCTGCGGTCCTCGCCTGCCTGCTGCGGTCTCGCTATCGGCCGGTCGCTGCTGCGGCATCGACGGTCAGGAACGGGACGCTCTCCGCATCGGGAAGCACGGCGCGTTCGGTTCGAGTCTGCACGATCTCCTTATAGTGGGCCGAGAGGTCCAGTTCGGCGTTTTTGAGACCTTTGGTGCCCGGTCTCTGGCTTTTGAAAGCCGGCGGCCGTGAAGAGCAGGCAGAGCGCCGTGTTCAGGAGTTTGATTCGCATGGCTTCCGGGGTTTTACTGCATGATGACCGATTCGAGCTGCCGCATGTAGGCGGGATCGGTGGCGATGAAGCGGAAGCGGCCGTTCCAGCCTCCCCATAACTGGCCTACCTTGAGCAGAACATGGTTCCAGCCCTTTTCGAGCGGAATGCCTTCGATGCGCTGCGGCAGGGCGGGGTTGTCCTGCCGTTTGACCGCGTTGTCGAGAAGGTTGCCGTTGACGTATACGGCCAGTTTTGTCGTCCGCCGCGAATTCCAGATCGAGACGGGGCATGTTGGGTTCCAGCAGCAGGTTGACCAGCGACCGGGGGCTGAACAGCCAGAAACTCAGGTAAACGGCGCAGTCTTTCTGCTCGCCCTTGAGGTTCATCGTTTCGAAGTTCCAGAATCCCTCTTCGTTGCTGTCCATGGCGCCCCAATATCTTCCGGCGAGGTAGTCGCGGGCCATGACCTCGTCCATGCTTCCGCCGGCATAGGTGCCGCTCAGCAGGGCGTGTACGACCGTGCCGTTCCGGTCGAGCGCCGCCGGAATATGGCACGGGCGGCCGTTGAACCGTGCGCCCAGATTGTGCAGCATTTCATGGATCAGCGCACTGCCCTTGTTGCCCAGCACGAAGGGGTCGATCGCCGAGAGCAGCAGCTCGCCCCGGCCGGCCTCGCTGCGGAGCAGTACGCTGCCGAGCGGCTTGCTCTCCCGCTCGCTGCGGAGCACCTGCCCGGTTTTGATGTTCTCTTCCTGATAGTTCCATTTGCTCCAATCCGTGTTGCAGGGGTCGAGCAGGGTGGCGTAGGCGTCGCCGGAGGTCATCACGAAGCTGGAAACCGGCTCTTTGGTCCGTTCGTTGAAATAGAGCGTCGAAAGGTCCTGACCGTTGAGCAGCGAGTGTCTGCCGCGTATGATGTAGCTGGCGGCATTGCGCGGAGTGAGCGTCACGGCGTGGCTGCCGAGCTTTTCGACCAGCGGAAGCGCCGCGGGCGAGATGTTCCATACCAGCAGGGTGCTTCCGGCGCCGAGTGCGGCGCGGAGCCGTTCGACGAGGGCCGGATCTTCCGCCGGGCGGATGCCGTCGAGCAGGATGAGCTGGTTGCGTCGCGTGTCGAGCGGTCGGAATGCCACGGACAGCTCTTCGAACTGCCTTTCGGCCTTCGATTCCGGATCGGCGGAGATCCACACGACGTCGCGGGCGGCCGGAACCGGTTCGCTGATCTCGGTGTGTTTGCGTACGGCCCATTTGTTGGGCAGGGCGGCATAGGTGTCGCTGAATGCGGCTTTCACGCCCTCGAACAACGCCCACGGGCGGTACAGCGGAAGCCGGGGATCGTAACCGGGGTTGAATGTGGTGGTGTAGGGGCCGAGCCGTTCGGGCTGGACGCCCGGAACTCCTTCCCGGTAGGGGCCGAACCAGATGCCGTCCTCCGCTTCCACGGGACGGGTGATGTCGTCGAGTCCGATTTCGAGCGGCTGCACGCCGTACCACGCGAGGTTGGAAATCGAGGCGTAGCAGGCATCCAGACCGCGCTGCATGGAGATCGTTTCGAACGCTTCGCCCGCGAGTCCCTCCATGCGGCCTTCCTGCGATTCGAAGGCGCGGTCGCCGTTGACTACCGAGACGTGGGCCGGGGTTCCGGCGTAGCACATGCCCATCTCGCCGACGCCCCACGGTTTGCCCTTGCTCTTCCATTCGAGCATCAGCGGCGTGTTGCAGTAGTGGCCGATGACGGTCGGCAGGTCGGTGTCGGTCTGGGTCTCGCCGTCGCCCGAAATCCAGTTGCGCGTATGGTCGCATTCACGGGTGATGCGCACCCATTCGTTGATCTCGGCGATGTTGCGTTCGACGATCGGTTCGGGGGCGTGGACTTCCAGCGGCCGTTCAGGCAGATTTCGTCCCGGCAGGGACGTTCGGGAGTCGCAACGAAACCCTCTTGGGGCGCAAACGGCCGGTCGAACCGGGTCTGCGACTGCGCGGAATTTTCCGCGCCGTACAGGCCGCCCAGCAGCAACAGTAGCGGTAGCAGTTTTTTAGTCATGGCGGATAATTGTTGATCGGTTGGTTATTTTAATGCGTGTTTTCTTGCAGGTAGTTTTTCAGCAGCAGGTAATTGTTCCATAGCCGCTGGTTGATCGAGGTCAGGATGCCCATTTCGCCGCGTGACCCGGTGCGCGAAACATAGGTGCGGATCAGCTCTTCGACGGGGGCGGATTCCAACTCGCGGAGCGCCGCGGCGCAGGCTTCGCGCGATGCGGGACGGTTCTCCGCAAGGGTTTTGTCGCGCAGCTCCCAGCCCGGAGCCATCGCCCGTACGACCTTGTCCAGCAGCAACTCGAACGAGAGCATGGCCCGGAAACTTTTCAGGTTGCGGCGCTGCTGCGGCGTCTGCTCTTTGTCCTGCACGGCGTCGATGGCGTCGATGATCCCCTGCCGCGAAGCGGCGTTCGCTTCGTCGAGCACTCCCCAGTCGGGGCGGAATGCGAAGTACTCCGGGGACTGCGGTCCCTCCCATGCGTTGGCCGTATCGACGGCGGCCATCAGGGGCGCGAGTGCGGCGGCGGCCTGCGCGCCGAAATCCTCTTCGAAATACTCCTTGTAGAGCGTTTCGACGGTCGCGTCGTCCGACGTGCGGGCGTAGCGGGCGAACGTGCGGAAGTTATAGCGGGTCTCCGCCGTGCGCCAATGAATGGCCGCCACGCCCTGAAGCCCCTGTTCGCGGGCCAGCTGTACGTGGTCTCGCATCTTGCCCACGCGCGGCTGCTGGTGCCACATCTGGTTGTCGCCTTCGAGCCACGGCACGGCCCAGACTTTGCGGTGGCGGGCGATGTCGGCGAGGAATTCGGGCTGTCGGGTGCGTCCCAGATCGGGGTTCAGACAGCTGAAGACAACCTCTTCGGGCAGCGCCCGGTCCAGTCCGCGCAGGATGCCCGGCAGTTGGCCCCCGCCGCCCCCGCCGCCGATGATCAGCTTGGCGCGGGAGCCTTTCTGCCGGAGATGGTCGAGCGTGCGGCGGATGTATTCGAGCGACCACACGCCCACGAAACGTTCGCTGTCGCTCTGCGCCTCTTCAAAATGGCCCGATTCCCGGCGGAACACCTCCGCGAAGGCGGGGTCGCCCAGCGCCTGTTCGACGACCACGCCCAGAAACGAATGTTCGTTGAGCCAGAGCCACACATAGTCGATGTCGGGATAGTTTTCCAGCAGGTCGTCGAGCGCCGCCCGGTGCAGTTCGACCGAGGTCGGATGGCACGGATTGGGGACCATGTTGCCTGCGCCGAGCCAGAAGAAACAGCTGCCTGCGGCGTAGAGCGAGAAATATTCGGGCGGCACGACGCCGAATTCGAAGCCCATGGCCATTTCGATATCCCGGTCGTGGGCCATGCGCAGTACGTCGCGCATCAGCCGCTGCGTGTTGCGGTAGTGTTCGTCGGGTGTTTTCGAAATCAGGGAGCAGTCGCTGCCGAAGGCTTCGGCGCCGCGCGGTACGTCGAGCGCCCGCTGCGAGCCGAACGCAAACTCCTTGAGCCGGAGCGGCAGTGCGCCCCAGCGGCAGCTGAGCGAGTTGTCGAGCATGGCCTGCGGCACGATGCCCCGGTAGGAGATGCGCACCATCGGTTCGACGTAGGTGGCGTAGCGTTCGCCGCCGCCCGTGTAGTTGTGAAAACCGATGAAGTTGATGCCTTCGGCTTCGCAGTTGTCGAGGTAAACCTCGTAATCGGCTTTGTTCCAAGCCGTCGGGCCGCAGAGGAAGTTGTGCCACGGCAGCACGCCGCGGATTTCGAACGGCTCGGCCGCGAATCCGGCGGACGCCAGACAGCAGCATGCCGCGATGAAAAGGTGTTTCATGGCCTGTTGCGGTTAGAGTTCGACGGTGATCGTGCGTTTGTCGCCTTTGATGCCGCGGACCCAGATCCACGAGGCGTTTCCGATCAGTTCGGTTTCGTAACCCTTCGGGTTGTTCTGCAGACGGGGGAACGGGCCGAAACGGATGTCCGTGCCTTCGAACCTGCCGATGCCTTCCAGCTCGACCGTGCAGCGGCGCAGCCAGCGTTCGTGGCGGACGGTGAAGCGGATGCGGTGCGTCCGCCCGTCGGCGTCGGTGACAGGCCAGTCCACGCACTCCATCGTGTCCCACAACCACGGCAGGCGGGGCATGAGCGTCAGCCTGCGGCCTTCGCAGCGGACGCCCGCGACGATCGAGAATGCTTTGAGAATCTCGGCTTCCTGCACGAGATTGCCCTCGTCGCCGGGGTTTTCCATGATCTCGCGCCGGCCTTCGGAGTGGACTCCGACGGTGATCCGCCGCGATCCGAAGGATTTCGTCCTCACGGCAGGCGGCGATGCGGAGTATCTTGCTGCCGTGCGCGGGCTTTACGGCAAAGGGAAGCAGGCCGGGACGCTCGAATTCAAAAACCATTTCTACCTCGAACGGGGACCTTACGAGATCGTGGCTGTCGTCGATGAAAATGCGGATACGGAGCCTTTCGTGCTGGAAGGGAAATTCATCGACCTGTTCGATCCGGCGCTTCCGGTACTGACGCGCCGTGCGGTGCTGCCCGGTACGCAGGCGCTGCTTTACAATCTGGACAAGGTCGCCGATCCCGGCCGGCCGCAGGTATTGGCGTGCGCCGCCTGCGTCGAGACCGAGCGGGTGGGGCGGAACGGCTACTCGTTCATGGTCAAGGGGCCGGCTCAGACGACCAACGTCATGCGGGTGCTGCTGCCCCGGAAGCTTCGGCGCGCTGTCTGTCCGCTTTCGGACGGCCTGCGGAAAAAACGCACACGCCCGGCAACTGCATTGCCGGGCGTGTGCGTTTCCGCTATTGCGGGTCTTTATTCGTTCATGCCTTTGGGAATCAGCGTCGTGTCGGCCTGACGGGGCTTGTCGCCGACGTCCACGAGGTTGTCTTCCGAGACTCCGAACGAACGGTAGTAGGTGTTCAGCTCCGCGACGACTTCCTTGCGTCCGGCGTAGGTCGCCAGATAGTAGATGTCGCCCAGCTGGTCGAGTTTCTCGTCGAGGATCGGCGATACCATGTCGCCCTGCGTTCCCTCGAAGCGTAGGTAGTACTCGATGTATTCGATCAGCGTTTGGGCATACTCGCGCAGCAGGGCGTCGCCCTTGGCGGCGGCCTCTTCGACGCCCATCGCCGATGCGGCGTAATAGGCTTCGAGGAAGGGGTAGGTATTGGTGTCGGTGAAACGGATCTGCCACGTAGGCATCCTTTCGAGTCCGAGGTCGAGCAGCTCGACCGCCTCCTGCGCCCGATCCTGCCGCAGCAGCTCCTTGGCGACCCGTGCGAAGGAGTCGCGTGCATGCGATGCGCTCAGGTTATACTGAATGAAGTAGTCGGCGTATACCCTCGGATCGGAGAGGTTGCCGTATCTGAAGGTGTCGCGCAGCAGCGGCGCCGCATAATCGGCGTCCACGCGCCCGATCTCCCACGGATTCTGCATCGGGGTGAGGATCGGCACGAAACGGTAGGCGTAGCCGTCGAACTGGAGGTAATCCATCAGTCCGAAATCCTGCAGGATGTAGACCTGCGTCATGTAGATAGGCCGTTTCCAGTCGAAGTTGGCCAGCATGTCGAGGATCATCAGCTGGTTCTTGTCGATCGAATTCTTGCGCAGGTTGATGTAAACCGTGTCCACCATCTTGTCGCGGTCCTTTTCGGCGACGATGCCCGATGCGATGGCGTTCTCCTTGTTCACCGGCAGCGCGATACGCTTGGTCGGGATGTAGTCCACCATCGAACCGTCGGCCATCTTGATCTTGGAGTCGGGATGGTCGGTGCGGATGAAGTCCATCACCTCCTTGATATCGACGCTGCGGTTGACGCGGTCGTAAACCGGCACCCAGTCGTTTACGAAGGTGTATTTGCTCTTCGGCAGCGAGAAGGGCACGCCCGGCGCCTTGTTGGCCTTGGTCTTCATCTCGTCGATGTACCATTCGCCGCCCAGATAGGAGGTGTTCATGATGCGCACGTCGGGACGTACGCCGTAAACCTCCTGATTGTTCCACAGCGGGAAGGTGTCGTTGTCGCCGTAATTGAGGATGATCGAGTTGGGCAGCGTGGACATCAGGTAGTTCCAGCCGATGTCGCGCGCCATGTAGCGGTGCGAACGGTCGTGGTCGTCCCAGTTCTGCGCCGCGAGGATCGTCGGGACGACCATGCAGACCGCCGTCGCGGCAACTGCCGCGGTGACGTTTTTGCGCTTGGTGAGCCATGCGACGAGGTCGCGGATCGCCAGCACGCCGAAGCCGATCCAGATCGAGAACGCATAGAACGAACCCGCGTAGACGTAGTCGCGTTCGCGCGGTTCGCCCGGCGAGGTGTTGAAATAGAACACCAGCGCGATGCCCGTCATGATGAAGAGCCAAAGGACGATCGAGAAGTTGCGTTCGTCGCGGTTCAGCTGGTAGATCAGTCCGATCAGTCCCAGCAGGAAGGGCAGGAAGTAATAGGTGTTGCGGCCCTTGTTTTCGGCGATTTCGCGGGGCAGGTCGTCCTGCGGGCCGAGGAATTTCTCGTCGATCCATTTGATGCCCGACAGCCAGTTGCCGTCGGTGATCTGCGTGCGTGTGGGCTGTATGTCGCTCTGGCGTCCCACGAAATTCCACAGGAAGTAACGCCAATACATGTACGACAGCTGGTAGTTGAAGAAGAAGTTGAGGTTCTCGGCGAACGTCGGCTCGACGATCGTGCGGTCCTCGTAACCGTCGTTGTAGAGTTTCTTACGGCCGAAATCGACTACCTCGCCCCGTATGGGACGGCCCTGTTCGTCGCGGAGGATTTCACCCTTGTCGTCGCGCATGACGTCGGTCCGGGTGCGGTAGGCGCCCCACTGCTTGTACTCCTTCTCGCCTTTGCGGGCGTCCCACATGCGGGGGAAGAAGTGTACGAATTCGGGGGAGTGGGTGTAACCCGTGATGACCGAAGCGGATTTGTATTTGCCGTCCTCGTCGAGGTAGTAGAACGATTTTTCCTTGTAGCCTTCGGGCGGCGCGGAGTAATAGGCGCCCAGCAGCAGCGGACGGTCGCCGTACTGGTCGCGGTTGAGCATCGACAGCAGTGCGTGCGGGTTGTTGGGGTTGTTGCTGTTCATCGGCGGATTGGCCGCGGCGCGGATCGTCACCGACGCGTACGACGAGAAGCCGACGAGCACCATCGTCGTCGAGAGCAGGATGATGTTCCAGACGACCTTGCCTTTGCGGTGGGTGTACCATGCGGCCCAGCCGCAGCCCAGAATCAGCGCCAGCGCGAAGAGCACGATGCCCGAATTGACGGGCAGGCCGAGCGTATTGACGAAAAAGAGATCGACCATCGCCCCGACATAGACCGTGTAGGGGATGATGATGTTGTTGATGAAGAGCAGGATGGCGCCCGCGATCAGCGTGGCGTAGACCATGCCTTTGAAGGTCACCTTCTCCGTCTTACGGAAATAGTAGATGAATACCAGCGCCGGAATGGTCAGCAGGTTGAGGATGTGCACGCCGATCGAAAGGCCCATCATGTAGGCGATCAGCACGATCCAGCGCGACGAATGGGGTTCGTCGGCCTCCTCTTCCCATTTGAGCATCAGCCACACCACGAGCGCCGTGAACATCGACGAGAGGGCGTATACCTCGCCCTCGATGGCCGAGAACCAGAACGTGTCGGTGAAGGTGTAGGCCAGCGCGCCGACGATGCCTGCGCCGAGGACGGCCAGCGTGTTGGCCTGCGTCAGCTCACCGCCGCCGCGAGTCACCAGACGCCGTGCCAGATGGGTGATGGTCCAGAACAGGAACAGGATGCAGAATGCGCTGGCGATGGAGTTCATGGCGTTTACGGCCACTCCCACGTAGTCGGGATTGCCAAAGGCGAACAGGGTCGCCAGCCGGGCCAGCATCATGAACAGCGGTGCACCGGGAGGGTGCCCGACTTCGAGTTTGTAGGAAGTTGCAATGAATTCCGAGCAGTCCCAGAGGCTCGAAACGGGTTCCATCGTCATCAGGTAGACCGCGGCGGCGATGGCGAAGACCGCCCAGCCGACGATGTTGTTCCAGCGTTTGAAGAATGTCATATTGTTTTCGGTATGTTCGCTTTGTTTCGTGCAAAAGTAATCATTTAACGGCGAAATCCAATCAATATTACCCGCCGAGGCGGAAAGTTTTTATTTTTAGGGCTTTTCGGCGGCCGGGCCGCGGGGGCTTCTGTTTCAGGCTCTCTGCCGGAGGCGGCAGGCGCTGCGCGGGCGGACGCCGGTCGTCATTCCCCGGTCGCGGCAGGGCCGCCGTGCGGCGAATGCGGTCGATTGTTTTTGCCGCCTGATTTTTCGTTATGTTTCCGATTTTGTTTAATTTTAACGAATAATTGTCCGTCCATGAAAAGAACGCTCTCCGTTTTTCTGCTCTTCGCGGCCGCATGCGGCCGCGTCGAAGCTCCCGCGCCGCTTTTTCCGGTGCCGAATGCCCGTCAGCTCGCTTGGCAGCAGCTGGAAACCTACGCCTTCGTCCATTACGGGCTCAATACGTTCAACGACATGGAATGGGGGTACGGCGATACTCCGGCTTCGACGTTCGACCCTGCGGATCTGGATTGCGACCAGTGGGTGCGGACGTTCCGGGCCGCCGGGATGAAAGGCGTGATGCTCACGGCCAAGCACCACGACGGGTTCTGTCTCTGGCCTTCGGCCTATACCGAGTACAGCGTGAAGAACTCCCCGTGGCGCAGCGGCAAGGGGGATTTGGTGCGGGAGCTGTCCGATGCCTGCCGCAGGCACGGACTCAAGTTCGGCATCTATCTTTCGCCTTGGGACCGCAACCATCCGGAATACGGGCGGGAGGAGTATGTCGCTTATTTCCACAACCAGATGCGCGAACTGCTCACCGGTTACGGGCCGCTTTTCGAATACTGGTTCGACGGTGCGAACGGCGGCGACGGCTGGTACGGCGGTGCGGACGAGAAGCGCAGCATCGACGCCAAGACCTATTACGGCTACGAGCGGGCGCGCCGGACGATCAACGAACTGCAGCCCGGAGCGGTGATTTTCGGCGGCACGTGCGCCGACATCCGCTGGATCGGCAACGAAGAGGGCCGGGCCGGACAGACGAATTGGAGCATGGTAAAGGGCAGCGGCGACGAACGGCTCAATGATTTCACCTGCGGCGAGTCCGACGGCGATACGTGGCTGCCGGGCGAGTGCGACGTCTCGATACGTCCGGGCTGGTTCTATCATCCGCGGGAAGACCACCAGCTCAAAAGTCTCTCGCGGCTGATCGACATCTATTATGAAAGCGTGGGGCGCAACGCCAATCTGCTGCTCAATTTTCCGGTCGATCGCTCCGGCCGCATCGCCTCTGCGGATTCCGCGCGTATCATGGAGTGGCGCCGTGCGCTCGATGCGGAGTTCGCGCACGACCTTTTCGCCGAAGCCCAAGCGACGGCCGACAACGTGCGGGGCGGGGCGCGCCGGTTCTCCGCGGCGAAGGCCGTCGACGGCAGGGCCGATACTTACTGGGCTACCGACGACGGCGTGACGGCGGCGACGCTCTCGCTGCGGTTTGAGCAGCCGCGCCGTGTGAACCGCATTTTGCTTCAGGAATATATTCCGCTCGGACAGCGCGTCGGACGCTTTGCCGTCGAATGGCTCGACGGCGATACGTGGCGGCCCGTCGAAACCGCGGAGGAAATGACGACGATCGGATACAAGCGGATCATTCGTTTCGCAGGGGTCACGACTCCGGCGCTCCGCGTCCGTTTCGGGCAGGCCCGCGGTCCGCTCTGCATCTCCAATGTGGAAGCCTACGATGCGCCCGTGCTGCTCGAAGAGCCGCGCATCGTGCGCAACGGTGCGGGCGAGGTGACGCTCGCTGCGGGCGATACGCAGGCGGAAATCCGCTATACGCTGGACGGGACGGAGCCGGGACCTTCTTCGGAGCTGTACGCGAAACCTTTTCCGATGACGGGCCGGGGCGTTGTCAAGGCGCTTGTCCGGGACCCGGAGGACCGTCGTACGAGCGCCGTGGCTTCGCGCGGTTTCGATATTCCCTGCGGGGCGTTTCGCGTGAAGGAGCTTCCGGACGAAGAGGCCGTCGGGCTTTTCGACGGCGATGTCTCGACTGTCGTCTATCTGCCCGCGGGCGTTGCGGGGTTCTCCGCCGATACGGGGGAGGAGCGGACTTTCAGGGGATTTGCCTACACGCCCGACCAAAGTCGCTGGGCGAGCGGCGTGGTGACCCGCTATCGCGTGTCGGTCGACGGCCGTACGGCGGCGGAGGGCGAATTCTCGAATATCGTCAACAATCCGGTGGAGCAGGTCGTGGAATTCGAGCCGCTGCGCGGGCGTACCGTCCGGTTCGAGGCGCTGTCGCTCGCTGCGGGCGACCGTCCCGGCATCGCGGAATTTTCGGTTCTGACGGAATAGTCGATATGCGTGTGTCGGATGGACGGCGCTATCTTCGGGGCTGCCGTTCATTTGTTTGGGAACGGCGTGCACGCGGCGTTTGCGGCGGTTCCCGGAGCCGGGCTTTGATCCGGACGGTCCGGCCTGCCGTGCGCCCGGCGGTGTCTTTTGATTTGCAGATAATTGATTATCTTTGAGCTGGAAAATGGAGATGTTGTTATGAGAAGAGTTTGGATGGTGTTTGCAGCGGTTATGATTTGCTGGGGCGTGCAGGCCCAAGAGGGCTTCGACGCCAAGATGCGCCGGGCGGGGCTGGTGGATGTGCTGGCCGTGGATTCGACGCTGCGGGTGAAGCTGATGTACTCGGCCCCGGATAATTTCATGCGCCGCGACGTCTACGGCGATCTGGAAACCGCCTACCTGCTTCCGCATTTCGCGCGCAAGGTGGCTGCGGCGCAGCGGCTGCTGCGGGAGCGCCGTCCCGGATGGCGGCTCTTGGTGTGCGACGCCGCGCGTCCGGTCAGCGTGCAGCGGCAGATGTACGAATTGGTCAAAGGTACGCCGAATCAGGTTTACGTAGCCGACGGAACGCGCGGCGGACGTCATAACTACGGCGTTGCGGTCGATGTGACGCTGCTCGACGAGACCGGCGCTCCGGTCGATATGGGAACTCCGGTCGATTTCTTCGGTGACGAGGCCCACACGGGCGACGAACCCGCGCTGGCGGCCGAGGGACGCATTTCGGCCGAAGCCTGCCGCAACCGCCAGTTGCTCGGAAGCGTGATGCGCGAAGCGGGGCTGGTGCCCTACCGCCGCGAGTGGTGGCATTACGAGGAGCCGATGGCGATGTCCGAAGTCCGGACCCGGTATAAGTTATTGGATTTCTGATCCGCGGAGGGTTGCTTTCGGCGCACTCCTCCGGATGACATGACGGGCCGGTTGTCCGGCCCGGTTTCTGTTTTCGGCGTTTCCTTTTCTAGGACGCTTCCCCGCTCCGGGACGCTTTCCCTTTTCAGGGATGATTTCCCTTTGCTGGGATACTTTTCTTTTCAGGAACGCTGCCCTTCGGATTTCCGGTCGCTGCGTTTGCGGCGGTGCGGCCTGCGGCGGCCCGGTTCGCGGTTTTCGGACGCTTGTCCTCCGCCGTTTTGCGGTTGCGGCGCGTGTGCGCTCTGGGCTTGTCCTTCCCGTTTCGGGGCGTTTCGCCTGTGTCGGCGCGGCCCTTTTGCATCTCCGCTTTGTCCGGCCGGCGTCCGGTCGGCGGCGCCCTGTGCGGCCTGCTTCGGTGCGGCCTGCTTGGAGGATTCCTGTTTCCGCGGGGATTTCGTGTCGGTCTGCATGCCCGGCGTGAGGCGTCCGGAATCGGGATCGAGGACAAGTCCGGTCAGTTTCTGGATGTCTTTCAGCAGCGGGCGTTCGTCTTCCGAGCAGAATGCGATCGCCGTGCCGTCGTGCCCGGCGCGTCCCGTGCGTCCGATGCGGTGTACATAGGTTTCGGCCACTTCCGGCAGGTCGTAATTGATGACCAGCGGCAGTTCGCTGATGTCGATCCCCCGCGCGGCGATGTCGGTGGCGATCAGTACGCGGCAGCGGCCCGCCCGGAAATCGTTCATGGCCCGTTCGCGGGCCCCCTGCGACTTGTCGCCGTGGATGGCGCGCCCCTCGATGCCCGCTTTGGTGAGGATGCGGGCGATGCGGTCCGCGCCGTGCTTGGTGCGCGAGAAAACCAGCACCGAGCCTTCGGAGCGTTCGCGCAGCAGGCTGATGAGCAGGTCTTTTTTCTCGGCCTTCTCGGCGAACATGACGCTTTGGCTGATCGTCTCGACGACCGATGCCGGAGGAGTGACGGTGACGTGCACCGGGTCGTGGAGCATCGAATTGGCCAGCGTGACGATGTCCGAGGGCATCGTCGCCGAAAAGAAGAGCGTCTGCCGCTCTTTGGGCAGCAGCGGAAGTATCCGTTTGATGTCGTGGATGAAACCCATGTCGAGCATCCGGTCGGCTTCGTCGAGCACGAAGAAGCGGATGTCGGAGAGCGAGACGTATCCCTGTCCGATCAGGTCGAGCAGGCGGCCCGGCGTGGCGACCAGCAGGTCGACGCCGCGCTGCAGGGCGTCCACCTGCGGACGCTGGTTGACGCCGCCGAAGATCACGCAGTGGCGCAGGTCGGTGTAGCGGGCATAGTCGCGGCAGCACTCGTCGATCTGGATCGCCAGTTCGCGCGTGGGCGTGAGCACCAGCGCCTTGATGGGGCGGCGTCCTTTGGTGCGGGGCCGGGCCGAGAGCAGCTGCAGGATCGGCAGCGTGAAGGCCGCCGTCTTGCCCGTTCCTGTCTGGGCGCAGCCCATCAGGTCGCGTCCTTCGAGTGCGGGCGGAATGGCCTGCTCCTGAATGGGTGTGGGGGTGACGTAGCCCTTCTCGGCTACGGCGTGCATGATGGGTTCTATGAGGTTCAGTTCCTTGAATGTCATTGCATATCGGTTTTATTCCGGTTCTGGGAGCCGGATAATTCGTATTGTCGCATAATATACGGTAGGGAAAAACGGGTGGCGTCAGACCGGCGCGTGCTATTATTGTCGCCGCAAAGGTACGATTAATTCCGCGATTCTGGCGCATGTCGATTAAATTTCTTATTTTTGCGGTAAATTTTTCGGATAATTATGGAATCGAAACTCGTACTTTACAATACGCTCACCCGCCGCAAGGAGGAGTTCGAGCCTTTGACTCCCGGCCGCGTGGGCATGTATGTCTGCGGCCCTACGGTCTACGGCGACCCGCATCTGGGCCACGCCCGTCCGGCCGTGACGTTCGACCTGCTGTTCCGCTACCTCAAGGCCTGCGGCTACAAGGTGCGTTACGTGCGCAACATTACGGACGTGGGACATCTGGAGCACGACGCCGACGAGGGAGAGGACAAGATCGCCAAGAAGGCCCGGCTCGAACAGCTGGAGCCGATGGAGGTGGCCCACTACTACACGGAGCGTTACCACCGTGCGATGGAGGCCCTGAACGTCGAGACGCCCTCGATCGAACCCTATGCGTCGGGACATATCATCGAGCAGATCGAGTTCGTGAAGAAGATTCTGGCCGACGGGTTCGCCTACGAGTCGAACGGCTCGGTCTACTTCGACGTGGAAAAGTACAACCGGAAATACAATTACGGCCGGCTTTCGGGCCGCAACCTCGACGATATCGTCGCCAACACCCGCGAGCTGGACGGTCAGAGCGACAAGCGCCATTCGTACGACTTCGCGTTGTGGAAGAAGGCGTCGCCCGAACATATCATGCGCTGGCCTTCGCCGTGGAGCGAGGGATTCCCCGGCTGGCATATGGAGTGCTCGGCCATGAGCACCCGCTATCTGGGCGAGCGTTTCGACATCCACGGCGGCGGCATGGACCTGATGTTCCCGCACCACGAATGCGAGATCGCGCAGTCCACGGCGGCGCTGGGCCACGATTCGGCCCGTTACTGGGTGCACAACAACATGATTACGATCAACGGCCAGAAGATGGGCAAGTCGCTGGGCAACTTCATCACCCTCGAAGAGCTTTTCACCGGCAGCCACAAACTGCTGGCGCAGGCCTATTCGCCGATGACGATCCGTTTCTTCGTGCTGCAGGCGCAGTACCGCTCGACGCTCGACTTCTCGAACGAGGCGTTGCAGGCCGCCGAGAAGGGACTCGACCGCCTGATGAAGGGCGTCGAGGCGCTCGGCAGGATCAAGCCCGCCGACGTCTCGACGGTCGATCCGGCCGAACTGGAGAAGCGGTGCCGCGCGGCGATGGACGACGACCTGAATTCGCCGATGGTCATTTCGGCGCTGTTCGACTGGGTGCGCGTCATCAACCAGCTTGCGGAGGGCCGGCAGACCATCACGGCCGCCGACCTCGAAACGCTGAAGACGACCGTTCGCCGCTATGCGTTCGACATCCTCGGCCTGCGCGACGAGAAGGCCGCCGGCTCGGCTTCGGGCCGCGACTACGTGACGCCGCTGGTCGAGATGCTGCTCGATGAACGTCTGAAGGCCCGCGCCGCGAAGGATTGGGCCGCTTCCGACCGTATCCGCGACGGGCTGGCCGCCGCCGGAATCCGCGTCAAGGACCGCAAGGACGGCAGCGACTGGGAGCTGGAATAGCTGTCTCCCGATTTTCGGGCGCCGCCCGCCGGAACGGACGCCGGAGTGCGGTGCACGGTTTTTGCCGCCTGCCGGCAGTGTCCGGGGCGTTGTCCGGGCGGTATGCAGGATGTCCGCCGTGCCGGGCGGCGTCGGGCCGCATGTCCGGGAGGTGATTCCGGGAAATCGGCACTCTACGGAAATATGAACAGGAAATTATGTCTGCAACAATAAAGGGAGCGGCTGCGGAACTCGGAACGGAGCGTATCCGCAAACTGCTCGTACAATATGCCGTGCCGGCGGTCATCGCCATGACGGCCGCTTCGCTCTACAACATGGTCGACAGCATCTTCATCGGCCACGGCGTGGGGCCGCTGGCCATTTCGGGGCTGGCGCTGACCTTCCCGCTGATGAACCTCGCCGCGGCGTTCGGTTCGCTGGTGGGCGTGGGCGCCGCGACGCTGGTGTCGATGCGTCTGGGCCAGCGCGACTATGAAACGGCCCAGAACATTCTGGGCAACGTGGTGGTGCTGAACCTGATTATCGGTCTTTCGTTCGGACTGGTGACGCTGTTGTTTCTCGACCCGATCCTCTATTTCTTCGGAGCCAGCGACGCGACGATAGGCTATGCGCGCGACTACATGACGATTATCCTCTTGGGTAACGTCATCACGCATATGTATCTGGGACTGAACTCCGTGCTGAGGGCCTCGGGCCACCCGCGCAAGTCGATGTACGCCACGATCTATACGGTGGTGATCAACGCCGCGCTCGACCCGCTGTTCATTTACGGTTTCGGGTGGGGCATCCGCGGCGCGGCCGTCGCCACGATACTGGCACAGGTCATCGCGCTCGTCTGGCAGTTCCATATCCTTTCGGATAAGAGCGAACTGCTCCATTTCAGGCCCGGCATCTACCGCCTGCGCCGCAAGATCGTGCGCGACATTCTGGCCATCGGCATGTCGCCCTTCCTGATGAACCTCGCGGCCTGCTTCATCGTGATCCTGATCAACAAGGGGCTGAAACAATACGGCGGCGACCTGATGATCGGCGCCTACGGCATCGTGAACCGGCTGGCGTTCTTCTTCGTGATGATCGTCATGGGCATCAATCAGGGCATGCAGCCCATCGCGGGGTATAATTTCGGCGCCCGGCAGTACGAGCGCGTGCTGCGTGTGCTGAAACTGACGATCATCGGCGCCACGTGCGTCACGATGGCCGGATTCCTGATGGGCGAGCTGGTCCCGCGGCTGGCGGTGTCGGCCTTCACGAATGATCCCGAACTGATCCGGCTGTCGGTCGAGGGCATGCGCATCGTTTTCATCTGCTTCCCGATCATCGGGTTCCAGATGGTAGCCACCAACTTCTTCATGAGCATCGGCATGGCCGGCAAGGCGATTTTCCTGTCGCTTTCGCGCCAGCTGCTTTTCCTGATGCCGGGGCTGATCTTCCTGCCGCACATCTTCGACGTCTATACCCGTTGGGACGGCAGCTGGGGCGTGTGGTGCTCGATGCCGCTCTCGGACCTGCTGGCGTCGGTCGTGGCCTTCTGCATGCTGGCCTACCAGCTGTGTAAATTCCGGGCCAAGATGGATGCGGCCCCGGCAACTAACAATCCCGAATAATCCGCGACTATGAAAGATAAATTCGTCATCAATATCGGGCGGCAGCTCGGAAGCGGCGGCAAGGCCGTCGGCGAGGCCGTGGCGGCGAGACTCGGAATCGGCGTTTACGACAAGCAGCTGATCAATCTGGCCGCCGAGCAGAGCGGCATCTGCCCCGAAATTTTCGAGAAAGCCGACGAAAAAGAGTCGCGCAACCTGTTCGCGACCTTCATCGGCTATCTGCGTTCGCCGTTCGTCGGAAGCGAATATTCGGGGAGCAACGTGCTGAGCAGCGACGCGCTGTTCAAAATCCAGAGCGACGTGATCCGCGACCTCGCTTCGCGCGAATCGTGCGTTTTCGTGGGCCGCTGCGCCGACTATATCCTGCGCGATCATCCGCGCACCGTGAATATTTTCATCGCGGCCGGCCGTGCCGAACGTATCGAGCGGCTCTGCCGCCTGCACGGCATCGCGCCCGGAGAGGCGGAGAGCCTGATGGACCGCACCGACGCCCGGCGCGCCGCCTACTACAATTATTACAGCAGCGGCACGTGGGGAATGGCCGAGACCTATGATCTCTGCATCGATTCGTCGGTGCTGGGAATCGACGGTACGACCGGTTTCGTGCTGGAATTCGTGGAACGCAAACTGGGCGTGAAGCCCTGAGCGGACGCTTTTTTTGTTAATTGATTGCCTATGATACTTGCAGATCAGATAAAGGATTTGGAACAGCGCAGCGGTGCGCTGGAGCGCTGTCTGAACATCGAACAGAAGCGCATCGACCTGCTCAACGAAGAGGAGAAGACCCAAGTGCCGGATTTCTGGGACAACCCGGATCAGGCGCGCGAACAGCTGCGCCGCGTGGCGGCCATCAAGGCGTGGGTGGACGATTACGACGCCGTTGCGAAGGACGTCGAGGATCTTGCGCTGATGCCCGAATTCGTGAAGGAGGGCGTGGTGAGCGAGCAGGAGATGGACGCCCATTATGCGCAGACGCTGGAGCGCATCGAGAAACTCGAAATGCGCAACATGCTGCGCCGCGACGAGGACAAGCTGGGGGCGATTCTCGACATCAACGCCGGGGCCGGCGGCACCGAAGCGCTCGACTGGGCGTCGATGCTGCTGCGCATGTATACCCGCTGGGGCGAGGCGCACGGCTACAAGGTCAAGGTGCTCGACTATCAGGCCGGCGACGAGGTGGGGGTGAAGTCCTGCACGCTGGAGTTCGAAGGCGAGTATGCGTACGGCTACCTCAAGAGCGAGAACGGCGTGCACCGCATGGTGCGCCTTTCGCCCTTCAACGCCAACAACAAGCGGCAGACGACTTTCGCGTCGGTTTTCGTGTCGCCCGCCGTGGACGATACGATCGAGGTGACGGTGAATCCCTCGGACATAGAGTGGGATACGTTCCGAGCCAGCGGTGCGGGCGGTCAGAACGTCAATAAGGTCGAAACCGCCGTGCGCCTGCGTTATCACGGCAAGGATGCCGATACGGGCGAAGCGGTGGAGTTCCTGATCGAGAACATGGAGACCCGCTCGCAGCTGATGAACCGCGAGAACGCCATGCGCATCCTCAAATCGAAGCTCTACCAGCGCGAGCTGGACAAACGCATGGCCACGCAGCAGGCTTTGGAGGCGTCGAAAAAGAAGATCGAATGGGGTTCGCAGATCCGTTCCTACGTCTTCGACGACCGCCGCGTCAAGGATCACCGGACGGGCGTGCAGACCTCGGCTGTCGAAGCCGTCATGGACGGGGGGCTGGACGAATTCATCAAGGCTTACCTGATGGAGTACGGCGCAGAAGCCTGATCCGGGGTTTCGCCGTACGATAAGATTGTTATCTTTGTAAGATGAAGAGACTACTCGTTTTCCTGACGCTTGCGGCCTTGGCCGTCGCGCCGCGCGCTGTGGCTCAGGGGGCGCAGCCCGAATCGGCCTGCGGCGCACCGCTTCTGCATGCTCCGGTGCTGGTCGGCATGACCGACACTGCGGCCTATTTCCCGAAACTGAAGGGCCTGCGCGTGGCCGTGCTGGCGAACCATACCGCCGCCGCGCGTTTCTGCGAACCGGCGCAGGGGAAATACGCGGCAGAGGCGGAACAACTGTCGGGAGTATCCGCAGGCGAAGCGGCGGCTTTGCCGGACAGGGCCGGGTGTCGGCCGGCTCGTTTGCCGGGGGCTTCCGCCGACGGGACGATCCATCTGGTCGATCTGCTGCACGGCCGCGGATTCAATGTGACGGGGATCTTTTCGCCCGAACACGGATTCCGGGGAACGGCCGATGCGGGCGAGCATGTCGGAAACTCGGTGGACGAGCGGACGGGAATCCCGATTCGGTCGCTCTACGACGGCAATACCAAACGCCCCTCGGACGAGGCGATGCAGTCGTTCGACGTGCTGGTGGTCGATATGCAGGACGTCGGACTGCGGTTCTACACCTATTATATAACGATGCTCCGCATGATGGATGCCTGTGCCGAATTCGGCCGTACGGTCGTCGTGCTCGACCGGCCCAATCCCAACGGGCATCTGATCGACGGGCCGGTGCTCGACATGAAGTACAAGTCGGGCGTCGGAGCCTTGCCGATTCCCGTGCTGCACGGGCTTACGATGGGCGAGATCGCCCGGATGGCCGTCGGCGAGGGCTGGAGCCGGAAATGCAGGCTGGATGTGGTCTGCTGCCGCAATTACACCCATGCGACACCTTACGGGCTTCCGGTCGCGCCGTCGCCCAATCTGCCGACGCAGCGGGCCGTCTACCTCTATCCGTCGCTCTGTCTTTTCGAAGGGACGGTCGTCAGTCTTGGGCGCGGAACAGACAAGCCATTCGAAATCTACGGCCATCCCGATATGAAGGGGTATGGATTCTCGTTTACGCCACGGCCGACGGCAGGGGCCAAGCATCCGCCGCTGGAGGGACGGCTCTGCCACGGCGCCGACCTGAGCCGAATGCCGCTCGACGAGGCGCGGCAGGTGGGGCTGACGCTGCGCTATGTGATCGAGGCTTATCGCAATCTGGGCTTGGGCGAGCGGTTCTTCACTCCGATGTTCGAAAAACTCATCGGCGTGGGCTATGTCCGCGAGATGATTCTCGCCGGGGCTTCGGAAGCGGAAATCCGCGCGTGCTGGCAGGAGGATCTCAGCCGTTTCCGCCGCCAGCGCCGGCCGTATCTGCTCTATGCGGAGTGAAACTCCCTGTTTTTGAGTGGATTTTAATTTTTATTCGGAATTTTTTTCACCTGCATATTTGCTACATATCTTCGCAATCGGTTCCGGTTCGTAACCGATAACGGGATAACTCTGCCGAGTTGTAACCAAAACGTCCGCCGGATGGATTCGGCGGACGTTTCGTGCCGGAGCCTGCCGGTACAACCGCAGGGATAAATGCCTATCTTTACCTGCGTAGCGATTCTGTAAAACCCTTGCCGGAAGAATGGTTATGTCGATTCTGTCTGTTTACTAATTAAAATTTAAGCCTATGACACTTAGATCCTACATGCGTGTGTTATCGGCTGCCATTGCTCTTCTGTTCGTGGCGGTCGGTTGCAAAGATTCGGACGAAGAAATTCCCCCCCCCTCGGAAAAGTACACCTTTGATATAGCCGTTTCGGATATCAGGGTTGCCGACGCCGTGGTTACCGTAACTCCCAGCGATGCGCTGGCTACCTATTATTGCTCTGTCGTCAAAAAGGCCGATTTCGATAAATTGGGATCCGACGAGGCTTATCTGGACGACGATATCGATTATCTGAAGGCTCAGGCCGAAAAAAAGCAGCTGACCTTTAAAGCCTATCTGGAAACCGTAATCGCCACGGGAAGCGAACCGATCAAATTCGTCACGCTGGAGCCTTCGACCGACTACTATGCCTATGTATACGGCATTACGCCGGAGGGCCGGGTTACGTCCGATTTGAAGAAGACGCCGTTCACGACGGCGACCCCCGAACCGACGGAGCTGACCTTCGAATTCAAGGTGGAGAATATCACCATGACGGCCGCCGATATCGCCGTCATTCCCTCCGACGACGAAGCTCCCTATTATTTCGACGTGATTGCGGCGGCGGCCTACGAGGGAATGTCCGAGGACGAGATTCTCGCCGACGTTTTGGACGCGATCATTCCCGCCTATCTGACGCAGGGACCGGACGGTTACCCTGCGGAGATGTTCGAAGGAATGCTCGCTCTGAAGCCCGGAACCGAATACTATGTCTACGCCATCGGCTACGATGCCGAGAAGGAGGAACCTACTTCGGAGCTGCAGATGTACAAATTCTCGACGACGGCGCCTACGGGCGAAGCGCCTGATCTGACTTTCTCGGCCCGTGCCGGCGATGCCGACGGAAACAACACTTCGACGATGATCTACTGCACTGCCGTGTCGGAGGCCGCCGTATCCGCCAAGATGGCGTGTCTTCCGAAGCAAATCGTGGATGATTTTATCGGGCAGGGCGCTTCGCTCGAAAATATCGCCGATGCCAACGGTCAGGATGTCAAGAGCGAGGATATTGCCGCCCTGAATGCGAAGGGAGGTCTCGGCCTGACGCTGGCGGGCGACGTGATCGTGCCTTCGACGGATTATACGGTGATTTTCAAAGTCGTCTCGGCCGGCGGACGCTCCACGGTGAAGAGCGAAAACGTCTCTACGACCTCCGGTGACGTGCCGCCGTCGGACCTCACTTTCTCCATTGCGGTGACGGAGCTGAAAGCCACCTCGGCCATGGTGACCGTGACGCCCTCGAACGATACCGAGACCTATTTCTTCGATATCCAGCCCAAAAAACTGATCGACGAGAATTTTGCCGATGACGCTTCGCTGATCGCGGCGCTCGATGAAACCTATGCGAAATACGGCGGCATCGCCGGAATGCTGAGCCAAGGCGAAGACGGTTACAAACCGACCTCCCTGACGGCCGGGACCTCCTATTACGTGCTTGCCTTCGGGTACAATACGGCGGCGACGACGGCCGTTACGCGCCATGAGTTTACAACGGAGACAGCGGCGACCTCCGATCTGACGCTGTCGATCGCTATCGACACCTCGGCGGAGCCGATTCCCGGCGGTGTGACGGCTGCGATTACGGCCTCCAACGACGAAGATCCCTATATGCTCGATTTCATGCTGGCCGATGAAATCAAGGGCATGTCCGATGCCGAGATCATCGCTTCCGTCGAGCAGAAGTACGGCCAGATTATCTCGTGGCTTCTGGTGACCGGCGATTATGCGACCGTACCTACGGATTTCGGTGGGGAACTCGCCATGATGCCCGGCGCCGAATATTATCTCGTTGCGTTCGGATACGACGGCGCTTCGGCGACGACGGGCGTCACGAAAGCCAAGTTCACGGCGGGCGCCGGGCCTGACGCCGCGGGTACCGGATTCACCTTCAAAGTCGAAGACATCACCTCCGGCGGTGCGACGGTAACCGTGGAGACGACCAAAGAGCCCGTTACCTATATTTGGGACGTGATTTCCGATGCCAGCTATACCCAGCTGGGCGGAAACGCCGAAGCGCTTGTGTCGCACGTAACGGACATGTTTGCGCTCTACGGTACGGCGCAATACGGAAATCTGACTCCCGTGCAGGTTATCGCCGGGCTGGGCGCTTGGTATTCGGGCGCTTCCTATGCGTACGGCAAACTCTCTTCCAAAACGGCCTACAGGCCTTATGCCGCATGTGTGGACCTGAGTGGCAACGTTGTCGGCACGCCTGCCGTCGGCGAAATATTCACGACGCTCGAAGCCGTAGCCGGTTCCGCGACGGTGGAGGCGGCCTACGACAAGTACTTCGACGGCGACGAGATCGTTGCAGCCGGAGTATCATCCAATGCGTCGGGAAAAGCGTATATTCCCGTAACGGTTACCTCTTCGGCGGATGCCGCGCATTGGTACGTAGCCCTTTATACCGGCGATTATACGGATCCCGGAGCGGTTTCCGAAGCTACGATCATCAACGCGCTGAAGTCTCAGGGCGTGAAGGATGCCGCGAAGATTAATTTCACCTGCTCGTGGGATACCCAGTGTACCTTCCTCGCTGTTGCCGAAGACGCAACGGGCAATGTCGGTGAGATTTTCCGGCTGGGAGTGCGCTTCACCAAGTCCGGTGCGTCGCCCATATCCGAGCTGACGGGAGCGTCGAAAGCCGCGGCCGCAGGCGTTAAACTGCCCGTGTTGTGCAGTTCGCTGCTGCCCGGACTCGATGTTCCGAAGGTTCTCCGGCCGCTCGAAGAGCCGAACATGCCGCAGGCCGCCGCTTCGCAGTTGATAAATCTGCGCCGGGAGCGGACTACGGACCTGTCTGAAAAGATGGTCCGGGGGGCGGAAATGTCCGGCGATGCCGATGCGATATCCGGTGGCAAACCCGCTCAGATCAAATGCTTTGTCGGCAAGAATGCAGGCATGAAGCAGGCCGAAGAGGTCTCTTTGAAGAAAGCTATTGCGGCGCGGGCTTTGAACAACAGAGTCCGGACTCCCAGAAGATAGCTTCCTCCATATTCCTATAATCGAGCTGCGGCGCATATGCGCCGCAGCTTTTTTGTCTGTGGAAATCGGCTTTCGGGAAGCCGATCCCGGAATGTCCGGCCCGCGCCGAGGTCCGGCATGCGTCGAAAATAAATTTTTTGAAAAAATCTGAAAAATATTTTTTCCTTCGGAAATATTACTGAATATTGCCGTCGATGATTGGATTTTGTAATCAAATGTCCCGGAATTTCTCAATATTGTAATCAAACGGCCTGCGAAACCTGATCCGGCATGCCGTTTTTCTTGTATCTGAATGATACAATTACGAATATAAATACTTATATTTGCTAACGTAATATAATTTTTAGCGTTCCTTGCCGGACGAATTGTTATATCTTGTCAATTTTATTAATTTAATTTTAAGCCTATGACGCTCAAATCTTACTTGCGCATGTTATTGGCAGCCGTGACTCTTCTGTTTGTCACCTCAGGCTGTAATGACGACGACGACAAAGTCGGACCCCCCCCCTCTTATTCGTTTAGTGTCGCTGTTTCGGATGTAGCCCAGACCGAAGCTACCGTAACGGTAACTCCCAGCAACGACCAAGCTACCTACTATTATGCGGCTGTAAAGAAGGCCGAGTTCGACACGTTCGAGTCCGACGCGGCCTATGCCCAGCATATTCTCGACAATCTGAAAGCTATCGCGGATAAGAAGGTGCTGCCGCTCAGCGAGTATCTCGCAACGGCCCTCGTCAAGGGAAGCGCACCGCAGAAAATCACCGATCTGACGGCCGGCACCGACTACTACGCCGTTGCGCTCGGCATGCTGACGGACGGCCGCTTCACCTCCGATCTGGTGAAAGAGGCGTTCAAGACGGACGATGCTCCGGAGCCTGCTCCTGAATTGACCCTTTCCATGAGAGCGGGCGACGCCAGCGGTGCGAACACTTCTTCGTATGTCACCTGCCATATCAAGTCCTCGGATATAGTTTCGGCAAAAGCGGCATTCCTTATGAAATCTGCTGTCGATAAGGCGCTTGCCGAGGGAAAAACGCTTGCTGAGATTTTGGCCGGAGTTACGACTGATCCGACACTTAAGACTGAGCAGGTTGAGAAGATAAACAGCGCTGACGGTTATGACCTGCCTTGCCGCGGTGTGCCTGCTGCTACGGCGGTTACGGCGATTGTTTCCGTTACGAGTGCCAATGGAAAAACAACGGTTGATTCGGCTTCGGCAACTACTGATGCTGCTCAGGGTGGCGGCGATTTGACTTTTACTATCGCTGTAACGAATATCGGAGCGAAAGGCGCTGATGTTAACATTACTCCGTCTAATGATTCCGATACCTATTATTTTGATATTTATCCGGCTTCCGTTGTCGATCAGGTGCCTGATGACAATCAGTTGATTGCAGCTATTATTGGCGCGAATGGCGGTGATGTTACCAAATATTTGTCTACGGGTCCTGATGGCTATTCTAAGGAGCTGATAGAGCAATATATTCCTTTTGATCCTGAAACGGAATATTGTGTAGTCGCTTTCGGATGTAACGGAACTGCTGGAACAACGGCAGTGACCAAAGAGAGGTTTACCACACTTGCAGACGACGGTGAAACGGGCGACGGTCCGGAACTGACTTTGACACTTCGTGCTGGAGATGCTAATGGTGCAAATACGGACACTAAGGTTTATATGGGAGCCTATGCTCCGACTGCAACAGGTGCGTATTATGGAGTATTTTTAACTTCGGATGTTGAAAAAGTACTTGCTCAGGGAGCTTCTTATGATGCTATAGTTACTCAGAACGGAACAGATATGTCTACTAAAGACGGATGGTTGGACGGGCTTGTTAAGAATCCCGGAATTGGAGTAACCTTTAGTGGATTAGATCCCGCTACTTCCTATACTTGTATTTTAAAAGTTACGGATTCGGCTGGTAAATCGACTACAAAGCATGTCGCAGCCACTACTGAAGGTGGTGGGGAGGCTTCGGATGCTTACAAGGCATGGCTCGGTACGTGGACTTTAACCAGCACTTCGTCTGAGGTGAATGCTGCGCCGCTTTCTTTCGACGTTACGTTCATTCAGGGGGTTGCTAATTCATCCTATAAATTACAAGGATGGGGCATTACTACGATTCGTGACCAGTCGCAGATTCTTCCGTCGGCTAAATTCGATAGTGCTACCGGAAATTTTGAGATATTGGAAGGCCAGAGTTTATATACCGATCCGGAGGATGGAAGTGTCCTGACTCTTACAGGACGGGCACTTTTGCAGGGAAAATATTATATTATTAACGGTGGTTATCCCGGATTTACCGGAAAGCTTAATGCAGATAAAAACTCGGCAACGATTACTCTATATCAAGGAAGTGTCGAGGGAATGGGTAATTTTACTACCAGTTCGATGGACTTCTTCTGGGTTCTTGGACAAGATATTTATTGGCAAAAGGCAGCTGAAGGATATACCGATAAGGATTATCCGATAGGTCCTTATACAATGACAAGGAAGAGTTCAGGTGCTTCTGTAGCTGCTTCGAAGTCTGCTGCTACAATTCTGCATGCAAGTAAACTGTCGAGTGTACTTTCTGGATGTACAGTTCTGTCAACTTCAGTTAAGCAGAATGGCGTGGTATTCGAAAGCCAAGTAGCAATGCCGAGCTCGCTTGTATTCGATCGTCCTGCTGCGTCGGGGACTGTCATTGGCAACAGTGGGAAATTTGAAAATGCTGGATTGAAAAAGCAGATTTCAAATAACTTGGATAATAACACGGATTTCCAACTCTTGAATAGGTTGTAAGAGTTTGAATAATCATATCGAACTGCGGTCCAATTTGGACCGCAGTTTTTTTATTGGAAATATATATGTGCTTCGGACATATGGAGACGGTTTGTGAAAATTTTCATCGGAAAATGAAATAATACGCCTGATTTATTGTATATTTGAATAATTCAGATATTTTTCCTGCGGCTTTTTATTATTCACCCACTTAAATAATTTAAGCTATGAAAAAATCCTACTTGTTCCCAAATTTCGTACTGCCGCTATTCGGTGCATTGGCGGTAATGTGTGCGGGTTCCTGCTCGCAGGAAATCCTCGAAGTATCCGAAGACCTTGCGCCGGATAATCCGCAGACGCGCGCAGGCATTGCTAAGATCGGCATTGTCAGTAATCCTGCGGGAAGAGGAATTGGCGATGAGTATTATGGAAAGGATATAGATTATACGTTTAACCTCGTGACGTCAGGAGTTGATGCGGGTATAGAAGTGATAAGTACAAACGTGTCGTTCTTTACTACGATAGACGGCGGCATCGATCAAATTTCACGGACCGATAAATCGCTGAAACTACGTTTTACAAAATGCGGTGTTTATCAGATATTGGCAACACGGAATTATCGTGATCTTGCGAACCCGTCGGGGCCGATTATGCTCCAACAGGCAACCATTACTTGTCGGGTGGCGTCGCCTGTGGCAAGCATCGAAGGTCCGAGTTCTGTAGCACTCGGTAAAGTTTATAATTTCAGTGTCAATTTTGAAGATCCTGATTATCCTGATCCCAATTTGGAAATCACGGAATCGGTTTTTAATGATCCGCAGTGTACGATTATCAATAACGACGGAGCAGGGAACTATTTGATTCGTTTCGACCAGCCGGGTGCGTATGCGATTAAACCCGGCTTGACATGGGCTAACTCTTCCGATGTTATGAAGGTCGGTCCACATTATTGTGTGGAGGTGTTTTTCAGACCGGAGATGAATTATGGGTTCAGAAAAGGTATTTCTAAACTAGGTGTAATGTATCTGAATCATATTAATTTGTGCGATCAGCAACAAGATGTTTATGCTTCTTTGCCATATAGAGTGTATTTCAAGTATAAAGAGGTGGGCATAAGGTCTAATGGAATTGCTTTTGAGGTCGTTGATTGGAAAGAAATCCGTCAGGCGGCTGGAGAGTCTGGAAAAGTTATTATGCCTGCTACGACAACTCCAATGGATGGCATTTTTATGGGGCCTAATCCGGATCTTCCCGGAGATTATTGGAAAATAGAGATTCCGAAGGATAGATGCTATTCTTTGGAAGAAGCTGGAGGAATTGTTATTCCGGGAAAACCGATTGAATAACTTTCTCAGCCCAACGCCTAAACAACACGCCCGAAGCATTATGCTTCGGGCGTGTTGTTCCATGTTGTAACCGTGCGTTATTCCGGAATGATCGCCTCGCTGGGGCAAACGCCTGCGCAGGTGCCGCAGTCGATGCAGGTGTTGGGGTCGATTACATAGATATCGCCAGCCGAGATAGCCTCTACAGGACATTCGCCGATGCAGGTACCGCAGGCAACGCAGGAGTCGGTGATTTTGTAAGCCATTTTTGAAAAATTTATTTGTTAATGTGTGTATGTAATGACAAATATAGAAACTTATTTGATAATATCAAAACCCGTATAGGGAATCAGCGCTTCGGGAATGCGGATACCTTCGGGGGTCTGGAAGTTTTCGAGCAGGGCGGCGACGATGCGCGGCAGGGCCAGCGACGAGCCGTTGAGCGTGTGCGCCAGCTGGGTTTTCTTGTCGGCGTCCTTGTAGCGGAGCTTGAGACGGTTGGCTTGGAACGATTCGAAGTTCGAGACGGAGGAAACCTCCAGCCAGCGTTTCTGCGCTTCGGAGTAAACCTCGAAGTCGTAGGTGAGCGCCGAAGTGAACGACATGTCGCCGCCGCACAGACGCAGGATGCGGTAGGGCAGGCCGAGCGACTTGACGATCGACTCGACATGCGCCACCATGCCGTCCAGCGCTTCGTACGAGTTCTGGGGCAGGCTCAGCTGCACGATCTCGACCTTGTCGAACTGGTGCAGGCGGTTCAGGCCGCGCACGTCCTTGCCGTAGGAACCGGCTTCGCGGCGGAAGCAGGGGGTGTAGGCGGTCATTTTTACGGGGAAATCCTTTTCGTCGAGGATCACGTCGCGGTAGATGTTCGTGACGGGAACTTCGGCCGTGGGGATCAGGTAGAAGTTATCGGCCGTGGCGTGGTACATCTGCCCCTCCTTGTCGGGGAGTTGTCCCGTACCGAAGCCCGAAGCCTCGTTGACCATGATCGGCGGCTCGACTTCGAGATAGCCGGCTTTGGTGTTGCAGTCGAGGAAGTAGTTGATCAGCGCCCGCTGCAGGCGTGCGCCCTTGCCCTTGTAGACGGGGAATCCGGCGCCCGTGAGCTTCACGCCCAGATCGAAGTCGATGATGTCGTATTTGCGGGCCAGCTCCCAGTGGGGCAGCGGGTTTTCGGGCAGTTCGGTGTAGCTTTCGACGAGTTTTACGACGAGGTTGTCCTCTGCGGTTTTGCCCTCCGGGACGATCTCGGCGGGGAAGTTGGGCAGCGTGACGATCGCGGCCTGCAGCTCCTCCTGCACTTCGCGCGATTCGGCCTGCAGGCGGTTCGATTTCTCCTTGAGGTCGGCGACGAAGCGTTTGCGCTCCTCGGCCTCTTCGCGGCGGCCCTGACCCATCAGCGCGCCGATCTCCTTGGCGGCTTTGTTCTGCGCAGCCAGCGTATTGTCCAATTCTACCTGAATTGCCTTGCGGCGGTCGTCCAGCGTTTCGATCTTTTCGATGACGGGTGCGGCGTCCACGCCCTTTTTGGCCAGTTTGCGGATCGCGGCCTCTTTGTCATCGCGGATTTGCTTTAGCGTAAGCATACTATCTGTTGATTTTTGAGTATTCGTATTACAAACCGCAAATTTATAAAAATAGCGGCAATTTGTATCTTCTTATCGAGGAAAAAGGTTATTTAGGTTGACAATGCTGGTGAAAATCCTTATATTTGCAGATATAACGAATAAAATCATTGCTTATGACATAAACGGCTGATCTAAATTGTGATTACATATAAAAAGCGTTAGCTTTTACTAGTCATTGGAACTTCGACACTTTCAAACGGCTACTAGAAAAGCGAAGACGCTCACGTTTCACGACGTGGGCTTTACTTCGTTGATAGCCAAGGTTGTCGAAGACCTCAATGATCAATGGAAGTTTTGTCCCACGTTTTTTATATATTTTAAGGACTCAAACTGAATTTGCTATGGGGCTGGCATGTAAATAATAAAGAATACTATGGATAGAACATTAAGTATGGTAATAGTGTCGTTTGTATTGGGGGCACTCGTAAGTATCACCATTCAAGCTTGTGGTGGAGATGAAAATAAATTTGAACAAGATTGCGGTAGTGGTAATTCCACGTCTTCAGCAAATTGTGAGTGTTCTTGGGAATCTCAGAATATGGCTTATTATGAAATTTGTGATGAAAATGGTCAGATTAGTAATCGTTGGGATTATGTTTATGACAATAAAGGGAGAATGGTAGAGGCAAAATCAGTGCAGTATCAGAAAGGTTATCCTAGTGGTAAAAGATATTTAAGTTTTGTAAATCATAGTGTGTATACTTATTCTGATTCAGGCGATTGTAGGTACGGAAGGACTGTTTCGACTCTTTATAATGAGGATGGAAGTGTGATGCGTGAAGACCAAAGTAGTGAAAAGATGATTTTATACATAAAATAGAAGTTTATGCGAAAATATATGATGTTACTTGGAAAAGAGAGTTTCTGGTTATTGGGGGTAGCTGCGATTGCTTTCTGTGTGGGGATTATTATTTCAGTGGATTGGTTGACGAATATATGTTGGTCAATTGTTGCAGCAACGATTGTCTATGGAGTGACTGTAGTTTTATCTCGGTATTCAGAGCGTAAATATCGGAGCATATTTTTACGCAAATATGTCAGTGCCTTATTGGAGGTAGGAGTAAATCTGTTTCAAAATATTACTTCGAAAAATAGCTCGGTAATTCCATTAGATGTGGATATTGAAAAAGCTTGCCAAACTTTGGATTTGTCCATATCTCCCTCTTTAGCATATCATTTTCATGGAGATGATTTTAATTGGATGAGATATCTGGATGATTGCCGTTCGCAGATTGAAAGTAATGTACATGAGATTATTATGATAGCTCAACTTGATTATCCTGAATTTGGTGTTGTTGTTGATAATTTATATGATAATTTTAAGAAAGTACATCGTTCTTTTTATTTAGCTTACTATATGGAAGATGGATGTAAGAAAGCATCGACAGTCCCTTTTTTAGCGAGTAATGTAAAGAATTTGGCTTCTTCTTTTTTGAAAGTTAAAGAGTATGTGGAAGTTTTTTAATTGAATGAATGCTTGAATTAAGGAAGTGAGGTTTCCTAGATTGCTATTGATAGTAGGTTTTTGATATGTGATTTTGTGATATTTTTCAAGAACGCTTATCAATTCTTTGTCTTGTGTTTTTTCGGCTTCGGCTCCGGTTTTTGTCGGGGAATTTGTTATTTTTGCAAAAAATAAAGCATGAACTTCGTCGAACTACTCGCTCCCGCCAGAGATTTGCAGTCGGCCGTCGCTGCCGTGGATTACGGCGCCGACGCCGTCTATATCGGCGGTGCGAAGTTCGGGGCGCGCCATGCGGCGGGCAACAGCGCGGAGCAGATCGCCCGCGTCGCGGAGTATGCCCACCGTTACGGCGTGCGGGTGCATGCCACGCTCAATACCCTGATTTACGACGACGAACTGGAGACCGCCGAGCGGCAGGCCCGCGAGCTGATCGCGGCCGGGGTCGATGCGCTCATCGTGCAGGACATGGCTCTGCGGCGGATGGATCTTCCGGTCGAGCTGCACGCCTCGACGCAGGTGTGCAACATGACGCCCGAACAGGCGCGTTTCCTAGGCGAATGCGGTTTTGCCCGCGTGATTCTCGAACGGGCGCTGTCGCTCGACGAGATACGGGCGATATGCGCCGCGACGAACGCCGAAGTGGAGTGTTTCGTCCACGGGGCCATCTGCGTGGGTTACAGCGGCCGCTGTTTTCTGTCGCGGTCGATGTCCGAGCGGAGCGGCAACCGCGGCGCATGCAGCCAGCCGTGCCGCCTGACCTACGATCTGACCGACGGCTGCGGACGCACCTATCTGGCCGGAAAACACCTGCTCTCGGTCCGCGACCTGAATCTTTCGGCACACGTCGGCGAGCTGCTGGATGCCGGCGTCAGGTCGCTGAAAATAGAGGGGCGTCTCAAAGACATCAATTATATCCGCAATACGGTGGCCTATTACCGCCGCGCGGTGGACGATGCGCTGGCCGTGCGGCCGCACCTGCGGCGTGCTTCGGCCGGTGAAAGCGTCGCGGACTTCACGCCCGATACGGCCAAGAGTTTCACCCGCGGGGAGTCTGAATACTTCTTTGCGGGCAAACGTGCTGGCGTGGCGTCGTTCGACACGCCGAAGGCGGTCGGCGAATATGCGGGCCGCGTGACGCGCGTCGAAAGGACCCGTTTCCGGCTCGACCGGGCGCATACGCTGGCCGCCGGCGACGGCATCTGCTTCCTGACGCCGCGCGGACTGGTCGGAACCAATGTCAATGCTGCCGACGGCGACTGCGTGACGCCCAACCGTATGGAAGGGATCGCTCCGGGATGCGAGGTCTACCGCAATTACGACCACCGCTTCAACCAGCTGCTCGAACGGAGCCGTACGCGGCGCGTGATTCCGGCCGCGGCCGTGGTGACGGCGTCGGCGGAGGGGGTGACGTTCCGCTATACCGACTGCGAAGGGGTGGCGGCTGTCGCCGAACGCCGCATCGCTTTGGAACCTGCGAATAATGCCGAAGCGAACGCCGCCGCCCTGCGGACGCAGGCCATGAAAAGCGGCGATACGATTTTTGCGGTGCGCTCGGCCGAGGTGCAGGGAGCCGAATGGTTCGTTCCGGCGTCGCTGGCGTCGCAGCTGCGTCGCGAAGGGCTTGCCGCCCTGCTGCAGGCCCGGCTGGCGCGGGGCGTCGAGCACCGGATTCTGCCTGAGGGCGCGGCGGAGTATCCGTCGGAGACGCTTTCGGCCGAGGAGAATGTCACCAACCGTCTTGCCGAAGCGTTTTACCGCGACCACGGCGTCCGGCAAATCGAGCGGGGGCTCGACCTCGCGGCCACGACCGCCGGGCGTCGGGTGATGCGCTCGGCCTACTGCATCCGCCGCGAAATCGGCGAATGCCTCAAGGAGCGGCCGCGGCTGAAGGGCGATCTTTGGCTGGAGCGCGGCGCGAACCGCTACCGGCTGGAATTCGACTGCGTCCGCTGCGAAATGAGCTTGGTGGACTGCACCCGTAAAGAGACTGCGAAACCAAAACCATAACCATAACCGATGAAAAAGACTCTCTTGATCCTTGCGGCGGCGCTTTCGGGCGCGTTGGCCGCTTCGGCCCAGACCGGCCGCGAATGGCAGGACCTTGCCGTCAATGAAATCAACCGCCTGCCGATGCACTCGACCTTTGCGGCGGGCGAGAGCATGCCGCTCGACGGCGTGTGGAAATTCCACTGGGTGCGCAACGCTTCGGAGCGTCCCTCCGGTATCTGGCAGGAGGATTACGACGATGCGTCGTGGGGCGCGATGCCCGTGCCGGGGATGTGGGAGCTGAACGGTTACGGCGACCCGCTCTACGTGAATGTCGGCTATGCGTGGCGCGGCAATTTCGAGAACGATCCGCCGCACGTGCCCGACGCCGAAAACCATGTCGGTTCCTACCGGCATACGTTCGAGGTGCCGGCATCGTGGAGCGGCAAGGATATTTTTCTTTCGATCGGCTCGGCGACGTCGAACGTCTATGTCTGGATCAACGGTCGTTTCGTCGGCTACAGCGAGGACAGCAAGCTTGCGGCGGAATTCGACGTCACGAAATTCGTGAAGCCGGGCGAAAACTTGATCGCCCTGCAGATGTTCCGCTGGTCGGACGGCACCTACCTCGAAGATCAGGACTTCTGGCGCTTTTCGGGCATCGCCCGCGGCGTGACGCTGACGGTCCGCGACAAGGCCCACCTGAAAGACGTGCGCATCACCCCGACGCTCGACGCCGATTATAGGGACGCCCAGCTGCACGTCGAAGTGGAGACGACCCCGCGCGTGAAATCGGTCGGCCTGACGCTGCTGGATGCGGCGGGCGAGGCGGTGACCGAACAGCAGATCAGGCCGGCGGGCGGCAAAGCGGGGTGTCTCTTCCGTGTCGCCGATCCCGCGAAGTGGTCGGCCGAGGCGCCTAACCTCTATACGCTCCGGATCGACGTGTCTGACGGGCGGAACGTGACCGAAACCGTGACGCAGCCCGTGGGCTTCCGTTCGGTCGAGATCCGGAATGCGCAGCTGCTCGTCAACGGACAGCCCGTGCTGATCAAGGGTGCCGACCGCCACGAGATGGACCCGATCGGGGGCTATGTGGTGAGCCGCGAGCGGATGATCGAGGATATTCGCATCATGAAGGAGATGAACATCAACGCCGTGCGTACGAGCCACTATCCCAACGACCCGCAGTGGTACGAACTCTGCGACGAGTACGGCATTTATGTCGTGGACGAGGCGAACGTCGAGTCGCACGGCATGGGTTACGGCGAAGAGACGCTGGCCAAGGTGCCCGCCTTCGCGCAGGCCCATATGGAGCGCAACCAGCGCATGGTGCTGCGCGACAAGAACCACCCCTCGGTCATCGTCTGGTCGATGGGCAACGAGGCGGGTATGGGGCCCAACTTCGAGGCCTGCTACCGCTGGATCAAGGATTACGATGCGTCGCGTCCGGTGCATTACGAACGCGCCGTGTACGATCGGGACGGTGCGTTTACCGACATCATCTGCCCGATGTACTGGGACTATGCGCAGTGCGAGAAATACCTGAAGAACAACCCCTCCAAACCGCTGATCCAGTGCGAATACGCGCATGCCATGGGCAACTCGATGGGCGGTCTGGACCACTATTGGAAACTGGTGCGCCAATATCCGTCGTATCAGGGCGGATTCATCTGGGACTTCGTCGATCAGGGACTCGCCCGCTACGAAAAGAACGGCCGCGTGTCGTTCCTCTACGGCGGCGATTTCAACAACTACGACGCGACCGACAATTCGTTCAACTGCAACGGCATCATCGCGCCCGACCGCACGTGGCATCCGCACGCCTATGAGGTGAAGCGGCAGTACCAGAATATCTGGACCGAGCTTCTCGATCCGGCGCAGGGCCGCGTGGAGGTGTACAACGAGAACTTCTTCGTGGGGCTGGACGATTACGAACTGACGTGGGAACTGGTCGCCGACGGCCGGGTCGTGAAGGCCGGCCGTATTGGCGAACTCGATGTCGCGCCCCGGCAGCGGCGCACCTATGCGCTGGGCTTCACCTCCGCCGATTTCTGCCCGCAGGCCAAGGAGCTGCTGGTGAACGTGGCCTACAAACTGAAAAACAAACGGCCGCTGTTGGATATCGGCCATACGGCGGCGCAGCAGCAGTTCGTCGTGCGTGAGTACGACTGCAAAGCCGGGTTCGGCCTTGCTGCGTCGGAACGTCCCGTCGAGGTGACTGTATGGGAGCGCGGCACGCGGGTTGCAGGTCAGACGTGGGAGATGTTCTTCTCGCGCGATGGCTTCCTCAGCGCCTACGACGTCGATGGCCGCGCACTGATGGCCGAAGGCGCCGAGCTGCGTCCGCAGTTCTGGCGCGCTCCGACCGAGAACGACCTCGGCGCAAAGCTCGACCGCAAACTCGCGGTCTGGAAGAATCCCGAACTGAAACTCACGAAATTCGATGCCGGCGTGAAGGACGGCGTGGCGGTCGTCGAAGCGCTTTACGAGCTTCCCGCCGTGAAAGCGACGCTGGCGCTGACCTACCGGATCAACGGCGCGGGGGAAATGGAGGTGACGGAACGGATGACCGCCGACAAGTCGGCCGAAGTTCCCAACCTGCTGCGCTACGGCATGACGCTCACGATGCCGGCGCGTTACGACCGCGTGATCTACTACGGCCGCGGCGAACATGAAAACTATGCCGACCGGCTCTCGTCGGCCGATCTGGGGCTTTACGAACAGCGTGTCGCCGACCAGTATCACGACGAATATGTGCGTCCGCAGGAGTCGGGCACCAAGAGCGACGTGCGCTGGTGGACCGTGGCCGACAGTTCGGGCACGGGGCTGACGATCCTCTCCGACGCTCCCTTCTCGGCATCGGCGCTGCCCTATGCGACGGCCGATCTCGACGTGTCGAACTTCCCGCCCCAGCAGCATTCGGGAACGCTCACGGCGCGCGACGCGACGTTCGTGAACTTCGATCTGCGGCAGTCCGGACTGGGCTGTATCGACAGCTGGGGACAGCTGCCGGAGGAGCGGTTCCGGGTGCCTTACGGCGACTATACGTTCCGCTTCCTGCTCAGGCCGACGATAAAATAAAGAAGATTTTTTATGCAAGAACAGCTGACACCCGCTTTCGGGGATTACGAATTGATCGACACGGGCGATTTCGAGAAGCTCGAACGCTTCGGGCGTTACGTTACGCGGCGTCCCGAACCGCAGGCCATCTGGCGGCGGACGCTCTCCGAGGAGGAGTGGCGCCGTGCGGCCGATGCCTCCTTTCTGCGCGATACGCGCAGCGAGGAGCGCGGCGAGTGGCGTCTCGGTCCCGAAATGCCCTCGCGCTGGACGGTGGATTACGCCTATAAGGGGATGCGGCTGCGCATGCGGCTGGGACTCACCTCGTTCAAGCACGTCGGCATCTTCCCTGAGCAGGCCGCCAACTGGAATTTCATCTACGACAACTGCCGGGCGCTGGCGTCGGGCGGAGCCGCTGCGATGGGGATTGCGGGCGGAAAGGCGCCGGATGCGATGCCGGACACAACCGCTCCTGCGGGCGCTCCGGCCACAACCGCATCCGAGGGCGTTCTGTCCGGAGCGGCGCCGAAGGGCCGGACTGCGCCGCGAAAACCGGTTACGCCCCGTGTGCTGAACCTTTTCGCCTATACGGGCGGCGCGAGCCTTGCGGCGCGTGCCGCCGGGGCGGAGACGACCCATGTCGATTCGGTGAAGCAGGTCGTGACGTGGTCGCGCGAGAATATGGAGCTGAGCGGGCTGGACGGCATCCGGTGGATCGTCGAAGACGCGCTCAAATTCGTCCGGCGCGAAGTGCGGCGCGGCAGCCGCTACAACGGCATCATCCTCGATCCCCCGGCCTACGGCCGCGGCGCCAACGGCGAGAAGTGGATTCTGGAGGAGAATATCTGCGAGATGCTCGCCTGCTGCGCGCAGCTGCTGGAGCCGCAGGGGGCGTTTCTCGTGTTGAACCTCTACTCGATGGGCCTTTCGTCCACGCTGGCCCGTACCGCCGTGCGGCAGGCCTTCGGCGCGCCGCTCGAAGAGCAGTACGGCGAACTCTGTTTCACCGACCGCGCAGGCAAGCAGCTGCCGTTGGGGACCTATTACCGTTTCATCCGCTAAAAGATTTCGATTATGGCTATTCTGACTCTGTTGTTCGGTTTGTTGAGCGGCTGCCTGCTGGCTGTTCTGGTGGGTATCATCGGCAGCCGCCGGCGCATCGGCTTCGGGCTGGCTTTCCTGCTGAGCCTGATCTTCACGCCGCTCGTCGGTCTGATCATCACCCTGCTGACCGATCCGCTGTCGGGCGGCGATCAGCGCTGGGGCTGTATCGGCACGTTCATAGCCGTTCTGGGGCTGTTGTGTCTCGGAGTCTTCCTGTTCCTGCTGCTGGCGGGTGCGGCGGTCGTCGCCGTGGTGTGATCGGCGACTGTTGGGAAAACATCGGCCGGGGCGTATGCGCTCCGGCCGTTTTTATAGGAGAGGGACGGGGTCAGAATACGTAATAGATCAGGATTCCCGCCGCGGCCGAGAGGGCGATCAACAGAATGGGATTCACTTTTTTGACCGAAGAGATGAAGACGCCGCCGAACAGCGCCCAGCTCCAGCCGTCGATGAAATTCTGCTCGTCGGGGGCTTTGCTATGGGGGAACATCAGCAGCAGCGCCGCCGACGCGATCATGCCGATCACCACGGGCCGCATGCCTTTCATGGCTCCTTCGACGAGCGGATTTTGCTTGAGCCGCAGGAAGAAGCGCGTGATGAGCAGCATCAGCGTCAGCGAGGGCAGGCAGACCGCGAACGTCGCCAGCGCCGCCCCCAGAATGCCGCACCACTCGTTTCCGGCCTGTGCGCCGACGGTATAGCCGACGTAGGTCGCGGAGTTGATGGCGATGGGGCCGGGCGTGATCTGCGAGACGGCCACGATGTCGGCGAATTCGGCGTTGGTCATCCATGCGTGCTGTACGACCACTTCGTTCTGGATCAGGGAGAGCATGGCGTATCCGCCGCCGAAGCCGAAGAACCCTATTTTGAGGTAGCTTGCGAAGAGTTGCCAGAAGATCATTTTTTTGCCTTTTTAGTGATGAGCAGCGTCCATGAAATGCCGATCGCGGCCGCGGCGATCAGGATGTAGATCGGCGACCAGCCCAGATACCATACGGCGAAGGCCGCCGCCGCGATGACGAAGAACATCGACCAGTGCATGCCGCGCGCGAGCGAAAAAACCGGCACCACGATCAGCGCAACGACAGCCGGGCGCATGCCCTTGAAGGCCGCGTCCACGACCGGATTGTGACGGATGTCGGCGAACATCAGGGCGATTGCGAGGATGATGACGAACGACGGCAGGACGCTGCCCAGCAGTGCCGCGACGGCACCTTTGAGACCCCGCATCTTGTAGCCGACGAATACCGAGGTATTGATGGCGATCGGTCCGGGAACCGACTGCGCGAGGGTCAGCAGGTCCAAGAATTCCTTGTGCTCGATCCATCCGCGCTTGGCGATCAGCTCCTGCTCGATGAGCGGCAGCATGGCGTATCCGCCGCCGAAGGTGAAAAGCCCGATCTTGAAGAACGAGGCGAAAATCGTTCGGAGTCGTTGCATGGTCATTCGCGTTTTTTCTTGCCTAACAGGTTGAGGATGCCGTCGATGAAGGTCATCGGATGCGTCGGGGCGCCCGGCAGCCAGAGATCGGCGGCGTGCGTATCGAAGAAGGTGCGGTCCACGGCGCGGCTGCCGGCGAACAGGCCGCCTGAACAGGCTTCCGAGCCGCAGACGACGAGGATTTTGGGGTTGGCAACGGCGTCGCAGCAGATCCGGAGCGCTTCGGCCATATTGACCGTGATCGGGCCGGACACCACCACGCCGTCGGCATGGCGGGGCGAGGCGGTGAAGCCGATGCCGTAACGTCCCAAGTCGAAATTGACGTTGCCCGTGGCGTTGAGTTCCATTTCGACCGATGCGTCGCCCCCGGCGCAGACCTCGCGCAGTTGGAGCGAGCGGCCGAAGTAGCGGCCGATTTCGGGCCGTACGGCCGCGGGGTCGAACCGCACGCACTTGTCGCCGGGCCGCACGACGAGTCCTTCGCGCGTCGGCGAGCCGATGCGGTAGTCGTTCGTGAAGCGGATATTGCGCGGCGCCGTGCGGGCGCATTCGCCGCAGAAGAGACAGCGGCCGAGGTCGAGCGAGAGCGGCGCGGTGGTCAGCGCCCCGGTGGGGCAGATTGCCGCTGCCCGTTCGAGGTCCGCGGTGTCCGGGGTTTCGGTCAGGTGGGGCCGTCCGCGGAACTCTTCGGTCAGTTCGACGGCGTCGAGATCGGGAATGTATTGTTTCCCGTGGCTGCGCAGTACTTTTATTTTCGGTAGTATCATGTCTTTCGTCTTTACAAATCGTGGCCGCAGTAGGAGAGGTTGAAACTCTTGTTGCAGATCGGGAAGTCCGAAATGCCTTCGCCGCGCACGGCCAGCGCCAGCGCCAGCCAGTTGTGCAGGCTGGGGTCCTTGATGCGGCAGGCGGCGATCCGGCCTTGGGCGTCGGTCAGCAGGACGTGGCACGTTTCGCCGCGCCATCCCTCGACCAGCCCGAACGCGAGCGAATCGGGTGCGGGCGGAGCGGCATAATCGGGTGCCGGCAGGCTCCCCGGCGTGTAGTCCGCCAGCAGGCGGTCGATATACCCGGCCGATTGCAGCACCTCGCGGCAGCGCACCATCAGACGCGCCATCACGTCGCCGTGGCGTTTGACAATGCTTTCGTGCCGGATCGTTCCTGCGAAAACGCCCCACGGGTGCGTGGCGCGGATGTCGCGGGCCGCGCCGCTCGCGCGGGCCGCCTGACCCACGCCGCCGATGCGGAGCATCTCCTCGCGCGGCACGATGCCGCACTGCTCGAAGCGGGCCAGCAGCGTCGGCGACGACTTGATGTCGCGGCGCACTTCGTCGTAACGGCGGGCGATCTGCGCGACGTTGCGACGGATCGTTTCCGCCTTTGCGGCCGTCAGCGGATGGTTCGTGCCGCCGGGGCGGATCAGCCCCTTGCCGAAGCGGTTGCCGCACCACGCCTGCGTGGTGTTGATCGTCATTGTCCGGAGCGCTTCGCAGGCCACCTGCCCCAGCTGGTAGCCGACGTCCATGCAGAGCGCGCCCGTGTCGGCGATCTGCATCGCCATCCGTTCCAGTTCGAGTGCCACGGCGCGTTCGACGCCGAGCCGTGCGGAGGGGACGCTGCCCGTGAGTTTCTCGACCGCCGACGCGAACGTGGCGGCGTGGGTCACGGCGCTGTCGCCCGCGACGGCTTCCGCGAGACACATCTGCCGCAGGCGGTTGGCCGTAGCCTCGAATTCATGCTCGACGCCGCGGTGCTGGTATCCCAGCGCGATTTCGAGGTGGAGCACCTGCTCGCCGTTGCAGATGAAGCGGAACGCGCCCGGTTCGATGATTCCCGCATGAATCGGGCCGACGTTCACTTCATGCAGCGAACGGCCCTCCATCGTGTAGAAGGGGTAGTTGTCCATCGTACTGCCGCGGTCGAACCGGTCGAACGGAAAACGCAGCGGCTTGGGCCACGGCATGCCGTCGAAACGCACGCCGTAACGTTCGGCGATGTCGCGCTCGAACGGATGCACCTGCGGGTGCAGGGCCGTGAGTGAGGGGAGTTCCTGCTCGTCGTAGTACTCCATGGCGTGCGACGCGATCAGCACCTTGGCCTCCGCGTCGTCGAGCAGCAGGCAGAAGAACCGGAGCCGGTCGCCGAGCGGCAGGGCGAAATAGTGGGCTATATGGTAACGCGCGTCGGCCAGCTTGGCGGCCTGATCGGTGTAGAATTCGGCGTACGACGCTTCGGGAATTTCCGACAGCGGTACGGCGGGGGCTGTATTATCGGTTATATAATATTTCATAACGCGGCGATTTCGGTGATGATCCGTTGCAGAAGTTCCGGCTGCCACATGCCCAGCACGATGGCGGCCGCGAGCAGCGACAGGGCCGACCACGAGAGCGCCTTGTGGGCTTTCGAGGGGTGCAGACGGTCCTGATTGGGCTGGTAGCAGAGCCGGATCAGACGCGATCCGAACGAGTAGATGACGATGCACATGAGCAGCAGCAGTCCCGCCACGAGCCACCAGTTCCGGTCGGTGATGACCTGCTTGAGGATCATCAGCTCGGAGACGAACAGCGGCGAGGGCGGGAAGGCCAGCAGTACGACCATGCCCGTCAGCAGGCCGACGGCCCCGACGCGGTTGATGCGGATGTAGTCGCCGATGCGGTTGATGCGGTAGCTGTCGTACACCTGCCGTACGACGGCCATCTGCAGGAAGAGACTGCTCTTGACGAGTGTATGGCAGAATACATGGAACAGCGCCGCCCATACGCCGATGCCGCCGATGCCCAGTCCGATGGCGGCGATGCCCATGTTCTCGACGGTGGAGTAGGAGAGGAAGCGTTTGTAGTTGTTGGTGCGGCGCAGGAAAAGCGCGCCCACGCCGAGCGAGAGAATGCCCACGATGAGCAGTACCGAGCGCACCCACGGGAAAACCTCCGTTCCGGCGAGCAGTTTGTAGACGCGCAGCAGCGCGAGGAATCCGGCGTTGACCACTCCCGTGGAGATCAGCGCAGAAGCAGGCGCGGGGGCTGCGAAATTGGCGTCTATGCCGACCGTGTAGAGCGGGAACAGTTCCAGTTTGCAGCTGTATCCGCTGAGAATCAGCAGGAAGGACGTCTTTAGGTAGAGCGGGTTGCCCGACGAGGCCGCTTCGGCGACGGCTTCGTACGAAAGCGTTTCGCACTTGGTCGCGGCGGCCAGCAGCAGGATGCCCAGATAGGCCATGGCGATGCCCGTCGAGCAGACGAAGACGTATTTCCACGCCGCTTCGAGTGCCTGCGCCGTGCGGCGGTGGTAGATGATGCCCGCCGAGCAGAGCGTCGTCGCTTCGAGGAAAATCCACGTTACGGCGAGGTTGTTGGCGAAATAGGCTCCGGCGATGGCCGTGGTGAGCAGCATCAGCAGGGCGAAATAGAGACGGTAGGAGCGGAGGTCCTCCCCTTGCAGGTAGGCTTCCGAGTGACCGAAGACGTACATCGAGACGACGACGAGCAGCAGGTAGAAGAGCGTGCCGAGCGCGTCGAAGGTGAAGAATGCGGCCGAGGTCGTGTCGTAAAGCCCGCCCCAGAGCAGCAGGCCCGCGGCGGCGATCTGAACGGCGTAGAAGAGTATGCCGGCGGCGAGAACCGCACGTTTGGTCCGGGCGAAGAGCGCCGCGACGGCGATCAGGATGCTGGCGATCAGGTAATATATCATGGCGTCAGTCCTTTACGTTGGTGAGTGAATCGGCGTCGTCGGCGTGTATCTTGCCGTCGATCTTGGTGAAGAAGATGCCCAGCATCAGCACCGAGATCAGGATGTCGAGCAGGATGGCGATGTTGATGAGCAGCGGCATTTCGACGCCTATGGCCATCGAAAAGAGGAAAACGCCGTTCTCGATCACCAGAAAGCCGACCATGTGCGAGAAGATGCGCGAGCGCAGGACGATCAGGATCAGGCCGCTCAGCAGGGCGTATAACGCCACGCCGAAGAATACGAGGTCGATGGCCGAGTCGGCGATGTAGTAGGTGATCGAGGCGCTGACCGCCAGCGCCATGAGCGACAGCAGGAGCGAACCCGACTGCGACGATCCGGAGCGGCGTACGCGGTTGATCTTGGTTTTGCGGATCATGGCGAAGAGGATGGCCGGGACCAGCAGGGCCTTGAACGCCAGCGTCTCGATGGCGATGAAGATCAGTTCCAGCGGATTGATGGCGTGCAGGCGCAGCAGGGCGACGGCGAAGAGAATCCACCCCTGCAGTCCGATGATCGACGCGAAGTTGCGGAAACGTTCGGTGATCGCCAGATAGACGAGCGTGATGACGTAGAGTATGACCAGCGGGAGTATCATTGGATGCTGATGTTTAGTTGCAGCAGGTAGCCCGTGAAGAAAACCAGAGCCGCCAGAGCCGCAATGGTGAGAATGAATGTGGTGTTGCGCGAGAGTTTGTTGCGGGCCTGCGTCGATTCGACCACGCCGACCGAGAGTCCGGTGAGGAGTACCGCCAGCGGCGCCGCGGCCCACCAGTGGGGGCATAGCGCCGCCGTCACGGCGTCGGCCGCCAGCATCGAGAGCGCCGCGGTTTTGAGCCACCCGGCGATTTTGATCATGCCCAGATCCGTGCCGCAGTAGTCGAGGCACATCACTTCGTGGATCATCGTCAGTTCGAGGTGGGTGCGGGGATCGTCCACCGGTACGCGGCCGCTTTCGGTGAAGACGATCTTCACCAGCACGTAGGCCGTGAGCACCAGCAGGACGGTCAGCTGCAGGTCGCCCGTCGCCGCTTCGGCGAAGATCCGGGCGAACGACGTGTGGCCCGCCAGCAGGGCCAGCGTGCCGGCCGTGAGCATGAGCGCCGGTTCGACCAGCGCGCCGTAGAGGGCTTCGCGGCTTGCGCCCATGCCTTCGAACGAACTTCCGGTGTCCATGGCGCCGAGGATCAGCGCGAAGCGGCCGAGAGCCATCAGGTAGGCGAAGCAGACGATGTCGCCGTCGAACGACAGCAGGGGTTTCAGCTCCCCGACGGGGATGAAGAGCGCGGCGACGATCGCCGAGCCGAGGTAGACCGACGGCACGGCGCGGAACAGCGCCGAAGCGGTCGTCGAATAGACTGCGCCTTTGCGCAGCAGCAGGCGCACGTCGAAGAGGTGCTGGGCGAAGCGGATGCCCCGGCGGCCCGCCAGCACGGCCCGCGTGCGGTTTATCAGGCCCGGAATGCAGACGGCCGTCAGCAGGATCAGGAGTGTATTGAGTGCCGTCATCGTCAGATCAGGTTAAAGATGGACAACAGGAATATCAGGACCAGAAACGCCAGTGCGAAGAGCACGTAGTGGTTGATTTTGCCCGTACGCAGGCGCATGGCGCGCTTGTTTATCACGCGCAGCAGTTCGACCCACCACGCCGCGAAAAGTTTGTCGAAGCGGTCCTTGTGGCGGATATCGAAGTTGTGCGCGGCAGGGAAAATCTCGCCTTTGCCGACGGCGCTGCCTTCGCCGCTGTTCTGCGTGAGCGACGTGGCGATAGACTGCAGTCCTTCGGAGTAGGATTCGCCGCTGTACTGCATCCGCACGTTGGGCGAGGTGAAGCCGCAGCCCCATGTCGCGCCGTCGGTCACCTTGCGCGTGCGCAGGGCGCGGCTGCGAAGCCATGCCAAGAGTCCGACGACCAGAATCAGCAGCCATGCCGTGCGGCTGACGGCCGCCAGCGTGGGCGACAGCAGGTAGTCCGCCGCATCGGCGGGGTGGTGGATGAAAAATCCCGCGGCGCGGGTTACCGCGCTCACGGCGGTCTGCGGAAAGAGTCCGATGAAGAGGATTCCGGCCAGCGGCAGCGCCATGGCGGCGATGCGGAAATTATCGACCTCGGAGGCTTCGGCCACTTCGTGCGTGCGGGGCGCGCCGAGGAACACCGTGCCGTAGAGTTTGGTAAAGGTCAGAATCACAACTCCGCCGATCAGCGCCAGTGCGGCCAGTCCGGCCGCCGAAGCGAGCACGTCGCTGCCCGAAGCGATGCCGTCGAGCATGCCGAGGTAGATCAGCAGTTCCGAGACGAACCCGTTGAGCGGCGGCAGGGCGCAGATGGCCGTCGTGCCGGCCAGAAACAGCAGGCCCGTGACGGGCATGTGCCTGCCCAGCCCTCCCAGCGCGTCGAGCGAGGTGGTGTGCGTTTGGGAGAGTATGTTGCCGGCTCCGAAGAAGAGCAGCGATTTGAACAGCGAGTGGTTGAGCGTGTGGAGCAGTGCGCCCGAAAGTCCGCAGATCGCCGCGAGCTGGTTGCCCGAACTCTTGCCCAGCGCCGCGATGCCCAGTCCGATCAGGACGATGCCGATGTTTTCGATCGACGAGTAGGCCAGCAGCCGCTTCACGTCGTTCTGCGCCGCGGCGAGGATCACGCCCCAGAGTCCCGTGACGATGCCTGCGACGAGCAGGATCAGGCCTGCGGTGCGGAGCGTCGGCAGGTCGGCGATCTGCGCCGTGACGCGCAGGATGCCGTAGACGCCCGTCTTGATCATCACGCCCGACATCAGGGCCGAGACGTGCGACGGGGCGGCGGGATGCGCTTCGGGCAGCCAGACGTGCATCGGGAACATGCCGGCTTTCATGCCGAAGCCTGCGAGGAAGACCACGAACAGCGGCAGGGCGGGCTGCGTGCGGAAATATTCGCCCAATAGGGCGAAGTCGGCCGATCCGCAGACGCTGTCCAACCGCACGAAGCCGATGAGCAGCAGGGCGAATCCCACGTGCATCATGATCACGTAGGCCAGCGCGGCGCGGCGCACTTCGCGGCGCTCGGCGTCGAACAGGATCAGCAGGAACGATGCGACGGTCATCAGCTCCCAGAAAAAGAGGAATGAAAATCCGCCTTCGGAGGTCACTACGCCCAGCATGGCGTAGAACATCGTCGCCAGCGCGGTGTAGTGCAGCGAGATGTGGGCCGGGGATTTGCGTCCGAGGTAGTGCGCGAGATATCCCCGCGAGTAGAGCACCGCGGCGACGGCCCCGACCGAGACGATCAGCGCGAACAGCGCCGAAAGAGGGTCCATCGAGCCTGCGTCGCTTCCGAAGAGGAAGACGTCGGTCGCCCACAACCGTACGGTATGTCCGCCGGCAAGCACTCCGACGGCTGTTGCCGACGCCCAGAGCGCCCCCGCCGCGACGACTGCCAGCGTCGCCCACACCTTGGCCTTGAGAGGGGCGGCGAATATCAGCGCCGTCACCACCGCCAGCGCGAGAAGTGAATAGAGAAACATGAGCTATTTGTGTGTAATTATACTGTTTATACCGTGCCGCCTTGCGGCGGAACCGGCGATGCGGACCGTTTTGTCCGTATCGCTAACCGTTTGCCACGGAGACCATCACCACTGCGGCCACTGCAGCCGTTTCGGTGCGCAGCCGCTGCGCGCCGAGGGTTATCTCCTCGAATCCGTTCGCGCGTGCGAAGGCGATCTCTTCGGGCGAAAAATCGCCTTCGGGACCGATCAGGATCAGCGCCGCCTCGCCCCTGCGGAGCGTCGCCGGGAGGTAGGCTTTGCCTTCGGGCGACTGCGCCGGGGCGCAGTGGGCAATGAACTTGCGCCCTTCGAAAGGCATGGCCGCCGCTTCGCCGAAAGGCGTGAGCGGACGCAGCGTGGGACGGTAGGCTTTGAGCGACTGCTTCATGGCCGCCGTGATGACCCGTTCGCCGCGTTCGGGCTTGAAGACCCGGCGTTCGCAATGCTCGGTTTCGAGCGGGATGATCGTGCCGACGCCCACTTCGGTCGCCTTTTCGAGGAACCATTCGAAGCGGTCGGCGTTCTTGGTCGGCGCAACGGCCATCGTCAGCGAATAGGGGAGCGCCTCCCACCCGGCGCGGGTCTCCGTGACGCGCACCGCGCAGCGTTTCGGATTGTCGTCCGTAATCTCGCAGCAAAATAAATTGCCCCTCCCGTCAGTTATATGAAGGGTATCTCCGCGTCCCAGACGCAGCACCCGCACGCAGTGTTTCGACTCCTCTTCGCTCAGCGTATGGAGGGGCGGCGTGATGTCGGGGGCGTAAAAAAGTTGCATACCTCTTATAATTTACTAACTTTGCAACATTGTACGGATGCCTTGCGCGCGTCCGTATTTTCAGCTCGCAAAGTTACATAAAATAACATGAATAGATGAAACGTATTGCAGGTTTATTCACAACACTCTTACTGCTTATGGCACTTGCGTCATGCAACTCCCCGAAAAGCGCCGGGGAGAATCCCTTCTTCACCCAGTGGGACACGCCTTTCGGCGTGCCGCCCTTCGATAAGATCCGCGCCGAACACTTCATGCCCGCCTTCGAGCGCGGCATGTCGCTGCACGACGCCGAGATCGACGCCATCACCTCGAACAACGACGAGCCGACGTTCGAGAATACGATTCTGGCTTACGACAACGCCGGACAGATGCTCGCGCAGACCGAGCTGATTTTCGGCATGCTTTGCGCCGCCGAGACCAACGAACGGATGCAGGCCCTGCAGGAGCAGGTGATGCCCCTGCTCTCGGCGCACCGCGATAAGATCCGGCTCGACGAGAAACTTTTCGCCCGCGTGAAGGATGTCTATGACCGGCGCGCGTCGCTGGGACTCGACGCCGAGCAGAGCCGACTGCTCAGGAAGACCTACGACGCTTTCGTGCGCTCCGGCGCCCTGCTCGACGCCGGACAGAAAGCCCGGCTGAAGGAGATCAACGGCGAGCTGTCGCTTACGGCCGTGAAGTTCGGCAACAACATTCTGGCCGAGAACAACAACTTCGCGCTCGAACTGACGGCGGACGATCTGGAGGGACTGCCTTCGGGCGTCCGCGACGCCGCGCGCGAGAAGGCGCAGGCGATGGGCAAGGGCGACAAGTGGGTCTTCACGCTCCATAAGCCCAGTCTGATTCCGTTCCTGACCTATTCGGCCAAGCGCGACCTGCGCGAAAAGATCTACAAGGCCTACCTGAACCGCTGCAACAACGGCGATCAGTACGACAACAAGCAGCTCATCAACGACTTCATCCGTCTGCGTACGGAGAAGGCCAAGATGCTGGGCTATCCGTCGTACGCCGCCTATGTCGTGGCCGACGAGATGGCCGGTACGACCGATGCGGTCTACGCGCTGCTGGACCAGATATGGACGCCGGCGCTCGACCGCGCCGGGGAGGAGCTGGCCGAGATGGACAAACTCCTGCAGAAGGACGTTCCGGGCGCGACGTTCGAGTCGTGGGACTGGTGGTATTATGCCGAAAAACTGCGCAAGCAGAACTATGCACTCGACGAGGAGATGCTGCGTCCCTATTTCTCGCTCGAAAACGTGCAGGGCGGCATCTTCTACCTCGCCAACCGGCTTTACGGCATTACCTTCCAGCCCATCGTGGCGCCGCTCTACCATCCTGAGGCGATCGCCTACGAGGTGCTCGACGCCGACCAGTCGCATCTGGGCGTGCTCTATTTCGACTTCTTTCCGCGTGACGGCAAGAGTCAGGGGGCGTGGTGCGGCAACTATGTCGAACAGACCTACCGGGACGGCGAGCGCGTCGCTCCCGTGGTGAGTATCGTCTGCAACTTCACCCGTCCGGTGCGCAACACCCCTGCGCTGCTGACGCTCGACGAGACCGAAACGCTCTTCCACGAATTCGGCCATGCGCTCCATTTCCTGTTCCACGACGTGAAATACCGCGGACTCACGGAGGTCGAGGGCGACTTCGTGGAGCTTCCGTCGCAGATCATGGAAAACTGGGCTTTCGAACCCGAAATGCTGAAACAGTACGCCGTGCATCACCGTACGGGCGAGGTGATTCCCAAATACCTCGTCGATAAACTGCGCCGGAGCGAACTCTTCAATCAGGGTTTCGCCACTACGGAGCTGATCGCCGCGTCGCTTTCCGACATGGACATCCACTCGACCACCGACTACGAACCGTTCGACCCGATGGTCTTCGAACGCCGGGCGCTCAACGAGAAGCGCGGCCTGATTCCGCAGATCGAACCCCGCTACCGTTATCCCTATTTCAGCCATATTTTCGACGGCGGCTATTCGGCGGGCTACTACTTCTATACGTGGGCCGAAGTGCTCGACAAGGATGCGTTCGCGGCCTTCCGCGAGAGCGGCGACCTGTTCAACAAGAAGATCGCCGCCGATTTCCGCACCAAGCTCCTCGCCCGCGGCGGTTCCGAGGACGGCATGACGCTCTACCGGGCCTTCCGCGGAGCCGATCCCGACAAGCGGGCGATGCTCCGCGGCCGCGGCCTGCTCGCCGAACCCGATCCGCAGCCGGACGAAGAGGCCCCGATCCCCCTCGAACCGGAATCGGACGGGCAATAGACGAATCGTGAAAAATAACCCAATATTTGCAGTAACATGAAAAAAGCACTTATCATTATGACCTTTTCAGCTATGGCGGCAGGCTGCGCCGACAATTCGATTCCCAAAGCGCAGCTGCCCGAACTGGATACCACCAACCCCCTGCTGGCGGAGTGGAACACGCCCCACCAGACGCCGCCGTTCTCGCAGATCGAGCTTTCGGATTACGAGCCTGCGTTCGATGCGGCCATCGCCTGCTCGCGCGCCGAGATCGAGGCGATCGTCAATAACCCCAAGAAGCCGACCTTCGGCAACACCATCGTGGCGCTGGAGCGTCAGGGGGCGCTGCTCGACCGCATTTCGGGTGTTTTCTACAACCTGCTCGAAGCCGCGACCTCGGACCAGATGCAGGAGATCGCGCTGCGCGTTCAGCCCAAGCTCACCGAGCTGTCGAACGACGTTTCGCTCAATCCGGAGCTTTTCGCCCGCGTGAAGGCGGTTTACGAGAAACCCGGCCGCGGTCTTTCGAAAGAGGACAGGAAACTGCTGGAAGACACCTACCAGAGCTTCGCCCGCAACGGCGCCGCCCTTTCGGACGCCGATAAGGAGCTTTACCGCAAGTATACCTCCGAGCTGTCGGCCGCGACCCTGCAGTTCGGCCAGAACGCGCTGGCCGCAACCAACGCCTTTACGATCAACATTACCGATCCTAAGGTCGTTGCCGAACTGCCCGCATTCGTCCGGGAGGGTATGGCCGCCGACGCCAAGGCGCGCGGCGAGAAGGGTTGGACCGTGACGCTGCAGGCGCCGAGCTATGTGCCGTTCATGACCTATTCGTCGAACCGCGCCCTGAAGGAGAAGCTCTGGCGCGCCTACAATTCGCGCGCGCTGGGCGGCGAGAACGACAACACGCAGATCGTGAAGCAGATCGCCAACCTGCGCCTGAAGATCGCCAACCTGCTGGGTTACAAGTGCTACGCGGATTACGTCCTCGAACGCCGCATGGCCGAGAATACTCCGACCGTCACGGCGTTCCTCGACGAACTGCTCGGCGAGACCAAAGCCTATGCCGACAAGGATTACCGGATGATCGGCGACTATGCCGCCTCGCTCGGCTTCAAGGGCCAGCTGATGCCGTGGGACTGGGGCTATTACAGCGAAAAATACAAGGACGAGAAATATGCGCTCAACGACGAGGTCGTGAAGCCCTATCTGAAGCTTGAAAACGTCAAGAAGGGCGTGTTCATGCTCGCCAACAAGCTTTACGGCCTGAATTTCACGCCCAACGACAAGATCGAGGTCTATCATCCCGACGTGACGGCCTATGACGTAACCGACGAGAACGGCCGCTTTATGGCCGTGCTCTACCTCGACTTCTTCCCCCGCGAGTCGAAGCGTTCGGGTGCGTGGATGACCGAATTCCGCGGCACGAAGATCGAGGACGGCGAGGAGACCCGTCCGCTGGTGTCGCTGGTGATGAACTTCACCAAACCCACCGAGACCGCGCCGTCGCTGCTGACGTTCGACGAGCTGGAGACTTTCCTCCACGAGTTCGGACACGCCCTGCACGGCATGCTGGGCGAGGGCAAATACGAGTCGCAGACCGGCACGAGCGTTTACCGCGACTTCGTGGAGCTTCCTTCGCAGATCATGGAGAACTGGGCTACCGAGAAGGAATTCCTCGACCTGTGGGCCGTGAACTACCAGACCGGCGAGCCGATTCCTGCCGAAATCGTGGAGCGCATTATCGCGGCGCAGAACTATCTGGCCGCCTACCTGAACGTGCGTCAGCTGTCGTTCGGCCTGACCGACATGGCATGGCATACGATCACCGAGCCCTTCGAGGGCGACGTCGAGCAGTTCGAAGTGGCGTCGATGGCTCCTTCTCAGGTCCTGCCCGTCGTGCCGGGAACGGCGATGGCTCCGGCTTTCGGCCACATCTTCTCAGGCGGTTACGCTGCCGGCTATTACGGCTACAAGTGGGCCGAGGTGCTGGAAGCCGACGCTTTCTCGCTTTTCAAGGAGAAGGGCATCTTCAACCGCGAAGTGTCCGGATCGTTCCGTGAGAACATCCTTTCGAAAGGCGGTACGGAGCATCCGATGGAGCTGTACGTACGCTTCCGCGGCCACAAGCCTGAGACCAAGGCGCTGATCGAAAAGATGGGGCTGGGTAAGTAGGACCGCCGCATCCGGGACAAATGAAAGGGAACCTTCCGAGAAGGTTCCCTTTTGTTTTATTTCTTGTCCGAAAAATATCAATTTGTCAATATTTTGCTAAATTTGCGGTTGGGATTGAGAATTTGATATAGAATTAACACTTGTACTATGCCTCTTGACAAACTGAATGCGGCGCTGATCGCCGCTATTCAAAACGGTAGGTACCCCGGAATATACCAATCCGGCGGCCATATTGACCGATAAACTGAACATCGGCCGCGAAGCGGCTTACCGCCGTCTGCGCGGCGAAGTTCCCTTCACTTTCGGGGAAGCGGCCGTGCTTTCGGCTCAGATGAATTTTTCGCTCGACCGCGCCGTCGGGGCCGTCGATTTCGGAAACGTGCTTTTCCGTCTCAGCTTCAACGATTACCATACGGCGCTCGAAGACTATACGGGCGTTATCGATCAGGACACCCTTTTTTACCGGGAGGTGTCGCCGGATACGGATGCGGAACAGGCTATTGCCGGAAACTCGTTCCCGCGGATGCTTTATATGCGCTACGAAGGGCTTACCAATTTCAAACTCTTCAAGTGGCTTTACCAGCAGGGGCTCGTCGATTGTTCGACGACTAAATTCGAGGATATGAAAGTGCCCGATGCGCTTTTGCAGAGTTACCGCGACCTGCTGAAGGAAGCGCAGCTGATGCCTTCGACGACGCTGGTGTTCGACGGCAGCTGCACCAAGCGCTGGGTCAATGCCATCTGCGCGTTCCGCAACATGCACCTGATAACCGACCAGAGCGTCGAGATGCTGAAGGGCGAATTGCTGCAGTTGCTCGACGAGCTGGAGGAGATAGCCGTTGCCGGACAGTTCCGCAGCGGGAAGCCGGTGTCTATTTACATATCGGACATGGATATCGAGGCGACTTACTGCTATGTCGCGGCGCGCCACTACCGTGCGAGCTGTATCGAGACATTCTCGATCAATTCGCTGCGAAGCGCCGATCCGGGCATGTTCGAGCATGTTAAGCGGTGGATTACGTCGCTGAGTCGTTTTGCAACGTTGATTTCATGCAGCGGAGAATTGCAGCGGATTCATTTCTTCAAGCGTCAGCGCGCCATCGTGGCAGAATTGGAAAGGGAGGGCTTAGAACCCCCCCCCGAAGTCTTCCAGGAATAAACGGAACCTTGCGTCTAGCTCCATATGTCTATCCTGTGCTTCAAATCCTGACGGATTTTCCACTTGCGTCACTTTTGCGGGTGTAACCCGCCCCTTGCACAATCCCACTTGAATTCTTCATATCTCCTGTGCAATACAAACGTACTGCATTTCGGCGGGTCAAACAAGACGGAAAACAGAAATCGAACGAAGTTTGCGCGCCTAATTTCGAAACAGCGGCGGGGTGGGGCCGCGCATTGTGAAAATCGGCGGTCCGGTTTTTGCCGCAGTGTCGATTAGCGGTGCTGGGCCGTCGGGGCGTTTCGCAAATCGAAACAGAAGAATCCGTGGATAAAATGAAAAAAAGCGAGGATAATTCCTCGCTTTTCAGTTGAGCTACCTGGATTCGAACCAAGAATAACAGGACCAGAATCTGTTGTGTTACCATTACACCATAGCTCAATGACGTTTTGGTGATGCAAAAGTAGAACTTTATTTTTCAATTGCAAAGAAAATTCCGAAAAAATTTCGTACATTTGTTTTAATCGTTTCCGAACTAAAATGAACCTGAAATTAAAATAACGTAAAATCAGAGAATTATGGGAATTAAGTTTCGCCTTATCGTTATGAACTTCCTCCAGTACGCCATCTGGGGCTCGTGGCTTATTTCGCTGGGCGCCTATCTGGGCGGCGGACTCGACTTCACGGGACTGCAGATCGGCAGTTTCTTCGCGACGATGGGCATCGCTTCGCTGTTCATGCCCGCCGTGATGGGAATCATAGCCGACCGCTGGATTCCGGCGCAGAAGCTGCTGGGCATCTGCCACCTGATCAGCGGTGCCTTCCTCGTGGCGGCGGCTTCGCAGACGGCCTATGCGCCTTTGTACAGCTGCATGCTGCTGAGCGTGATGTTCTACATGCCGACGATCGCGCTGTCCAACTCGGTGGCCTACAACGCCCTCGATTTGGCGAAACTCGACACCGTGAAACACTTCCCGCCGATCCGCGTGTGGGGGACCGTGGGATTCATCGCCGCGATGTGGTTCGTCGATCTGACGCATATCGGCGGCATCCAGATCAAGCTCACCGCTTGGCAGCTCTATGTTTCGGCGTTCCTGTCGTTCGTGCTGGCCGTCTACTCCTTCTCGCTGCCCGGATGTCCCGTGGACCGCAACGTCAAGTCGCAGTCGTGGATCGACACGCTGGGGCTGCGCGCATTCGCGCTTTTCAAGGAGAAGCGTATGGCCGTCTTCTTCATCTTCTCGATGCTGCTCGGCGCCGCTCTGCAGATAACCAACGCTTTCGGCGATACCTATATTCAGAACTTCGGGTCGATGCCGCAGTATGCCGATTCGGCGATCGTGAAACACTCGGTGATCCTGCTGTCGCTCTCGCAGATGTCCGAGACGTTCTGCATCCTGCTCATCCCGTTCTTCCTCCGGCGTTTCGGCATCAAGAAGGTGATGCTGATTTCGATGCTGGCGTGGGTGCTCCGCTTCGGATTCTTCGGCATCGGCAATCCCGGTTCGGGCGCGGCGTTCCTGATCCTCTCGATGGTCGTGTATGGCGTGGCGTTCGATTTCTTCAACATTTCGGGTTCGCTGTTCGTCGAGAAGGAGACCAGCCGCGAAATCCGTTCTTCGGCGCAGGGCGTCTTCATGATCATGACCAACGGCTTCGGGGCCTTCTTCGGCTCGTACGCCGCTGGCGCCGTCGTCGATGCGTGGGGCTGGCCCGATTCGTGGTACATCTTCGCAGGCTACGCCCTCGTGGTGGCCGTGGTCTTCGCCTTGGTGTTCAAATACAAGCACAACCCCGCGGAGATGGCGTCGGTGAAGCATTAATCCTAAAAACGATTCCGGCGGCAGGGATTTCCTTTGCCGCCGGAATCGTTTTTGTTACCGTCTCAGCATCCTGACATGCGGGATGCCGGCTTCGAGGTAGGTCCCGGAAACGGCTTCGAAGCCCAGCGATGCGTAAAATCCGACGAGGTACTCCTGCGCCGAGATGCGGACGGGCTGCGGACCCCACGTCCGGGCGATATGCCGCAGGGCTTCGTGCATCAGGCGGCGGCACAACCCGCGGCGGCGGTAACCGGCGTCTACCAGCACCCGTCCGACGGATGCCTCGGCGCCGACGATCCCTGCGGGGATGATCCGCAGGAATGCGACGACGCGGCCGTCCTCCTCCGTCCAGAGAAAGACGCTCTGCGGATCGACCTCGTCGGCGTCGGGTTCGGTGATGTGCTGTTCGAGGAAAAAGACGGCTTCGCGGGCCTGCACGATGCGGTGGTACTCGGCGGCGGAGATTTCGCTGAAATGTTTGATGACGATGGGGTGCATGCTGTTTGTCGGATAGATGCCAAAGATATTGAAAAAATTTGAAAGATATGATGGAGAATACGATTCGAGTAAATGATGCGATCTGCATCCGCTGCGGCCGCTGCGTGAAGGTGTGCCCGTCGCAGATTTTCGTTCAGGAGAAGGCTGGGGCTGCGGTGACGCTGCATAAACCCGAAAACTGCATCGTCTGCGGCCATTGCGCGGCGGCATGTCCCACGGGGGCGGTCGAACATGCCGATTTCCCGGCGGAGAAGGTGCATTCGATCGACTATGCGGCTTTGCCGACGCCCGAACAGGTCGAACTGCTGCTCGCCGTGCGGCGTTCGAACCGCGCTTTTTCCCAGCGTCCCGTGCCGCAGGAGTATCTGGACCGCATCGTTGCCGCCGCCGACCGCGCGCCGACGGCGACCAACGCCCGCCAGCTGGGTTATACGCTGGTGACGGACCCCGCTATGCGGCGCGAAATCGTCGAATATACGCTGGGCGTTTTCGGCCGGATCGTGAAGCGTCTGTCTAACCCGCTCGTGCGGCCTTGGCTGAGCCGGCTGCTGCCGGGCGTTTACCGTTACATTCCGGCGTTCAGACGGATGCGCCGCGAATATGCGGAGCAGGGCGTCGACCGCATTTTGCGGGGTGCGACGGCAGTGCTGTTCATCCATGCGCCCAAGGAGAGCCGCTTCGGCGCCGAGGACGCGAACCTCGCTTATCAGAACGCCTCGCTGACGGCCGAATCGCTCGGTGTGAGTCAGGTCTACATGGGATTCGTGCTGACCGCCGTGCGGCAGGACGGGAAAGGCGGGCTGAACCGGATGCTGGGACTCCGAGACCGCCGTATCTGCGCCGTCATGGCGCTCGGCATGCCGCAGTTCCGCTATCCGAACTACATCGACCGCAAAGAACCGGAAGTCCGGAAAATTTAGCTCCGCAGGGGCAGTCCCGATTGTGCGGACACCCTATTATATATGGAAACGCCCTGCCGAGGCAGGGCGTTTCCATTTTCCGGACGGGCGGCGGTTTTTGTACGTTTAGTACATATTGTCGTACATACTCTGACTCTTGTCGTATTTGAGGTCGGAGAGCGACGCCGCCTTGACGCCGATGTTGAAACTCCAGCTGCGGTGGTAGCCGAACGGAATCCATGAAAAGGACATCTGCCAGCAGTGCAGGTCGCGCGAAATGGAGACCGACGAGGTCGTCAGCTTGTTTTGCTTGATGTCGTAACCGCCTTGGAACGTGACGCCCGTCTTCGGCGTCAGATTGACGCTGCCGTTGAAGCCGATCGTCTGCGTAATGTTCTTTTTATAGCCTTTGGGCGGATAATTTCCCCGCGATATGGAGTAGTTGACCGTGTAGTTGAAACCGAAGTTCCACGGCAGTGAGAAGTCGTAATAGGTTTGGGCCATGTACTGCCTTCGCAGTACGGGGTCCATGTTGCCGTAGGGGTCGTAGAACGGGTTCATGTATTCGGGCGGAATGCTCGTGATGTCGTTGATGGCGCGTTCCGTACGGTCCTGACGCGATTTGAAGGTGTAGCCGAACGACCAGCCCGTCGATTCGATACGTCCCGGCAGGAAGAGCTTGTCGTACAGTTTACCGTCGGGGGTCAGCTTGTAGAGGTTGAGCGTCGCCGAGAGGTTGATGCCGAAGTTGCCGAACAGCGTGGTGCGGAACGAGATGGGGATGGTCGAGAGCCCCATCGAGTCGGCCAGAAAGTTATACGAACCGCTGAGCCGCAGCTCGTCGATCAGTTTGATTTTCTTGACGCCAGAGGTGTCGCGCTTGCTCAGCACCTTCATTTCGAGGTTCTGCGACAGCGAGAAGTTCATCGACATCGAACGTCCCGAACTGGGGACGCCGTAGGCATTGACCGAATAGGGCGAATAGGGGCGGAACGTACCGGTCGAATCGGACTGGTAGTTGCTCTGATAGCCGTATTTGGGATCGCCGAAGTCCGGGGCGTATGAGAATCCGATCGACGGCGTGATCGTATGGCGGATCGCCTGAATCTTGCGGTCGCGGCGTTTTTTGGTGAAGTCGTACATGCCGTACACGGTCGTCGATGTCGAGACGCTGAAGTTGTAGTTGTACAGACGGTAGAAGCCGTACTGCGCCGGCAGCGTATCGACGCTGTTGGTGACGGGATTCCATTCCAGCTCGACCTTTTTGAAATACCACTTCTCGTTGTAGTTGGCCGACGGCGAGATGTTGATGTAGTTGAAGAGGTTGAACGACGCTGAAACCGGGATGTTGTGTTCGATGCCGTTCTTCATGTTGTCGAGCGTCTCCTTCGAGAATATTTTGTCCTCGGTGGTGCTCACCGAGTTGGTCATTTTACCCGTGTACTGCATCGAAATCTTCTCGTACCAGCGGTCCTTGCCGGTTTTCTCCTTGCGTTTGAAGGGGTAGAAGCGCGAGACGTTGAAGACCAGCGTGGGCAGGGTTACCGAAATGGTCTTGTTCTGCGAGTTCTGCGAAATGGACATGTTCGCCGAGAGCGAGAACGGTGTGCCTGCCCAGTTCTTCGAATAGGCGATCGACGAGTTGGTCTGCGTGGCGAGAATGTCGTTGAGGTTGGTTGCCGAATACTTGCTGTAACCGCTGGTGGCGAAGTTCACCGACGCCGAGAAGGTCGAACCGGGGTTGGCCTTGGGGTCCTGCGAATGGGTCCACTGGATGCGGAAGTTGCTCTGCTTGATATAGTCGGGTTCGCCTTTCTCTCCCGTCTTGATGTTCGAGTACTGCATGTTGAAACTGCCGCTGTACTTGTAGCGCTTGATGTAGCGCGATGCGGCCGACGCCTCCCACGAACCGAGCGTGTAGATACCGCCGCGGACGGCCAGATCGGCGTAATCGCTCAGCGTGAAGTAGTAGCCCAGATCGCGCAGGAAGAATCCCTTGGTGTACTCTTCGCCGTAGGTGGGCATCAGCAGACCCGACTTGGGACCCGAACTGATCGGGAAGAAGCCTTCGGGAATGCCCAGAAAATAGATCGGCACGTCCTCCATGACCAGATAGGCCGGACCCGTGACGACCTTCTTGCCCGGAATGACCTTGGCCTTGGTCATCGCCAGATAGAAGTGCGGATGATCCGTTTCGTCGCAGGTCGTATATTTTCCGTTCTCGATGTTGATCGTGTTGTCGGGCATCTTCTTGACGCTGCCGCCCACCAGCCAGCCGTCGCCCTGCTGTGTCGCCACGCCCTTGATCTTGGCCTTCTTCGATTCGAGGTTGTAGGTGATCGTGTCCATCTTGTAGGGGGCTTCGCCGCCGTCGGAGAATTCGGGTTTGGTGACGATGGCCTTGCCTTCGAGCGAGTCGGGTTTGCCGTATGCGTGGATCAGCTTGGAGTTCATGTCGATCTGCATGTAGTCGGCTTTGAGGTTGCTGTTCTGATAGGTGACGTCGCCTTCGTTGTAGATGTAGACCATCTTGTTGCGGACGTCGTAAACCAGCGAGTCCTTGTTCTTGCCCGAAATCGGATCGTCGAGGAAGGCGCCGGGCTTGCGCGGCCGCTTGACCGAGTCGCGGGCCACGGTGTCGGCCTGCCTGCCGGCCAGCGAGTCGGCCCGGCGGGCGATGAGCGAATCGACCTGCGAACTGAACATCGAGTCGCGCTCCTCCTGCGACATGGCTTCGAATTCGGCGTGGCGGCGGGCTTTCTCGCGGGCGGCCCGTGCCTGCGCGCGGCGTTCGCTGCGTGTGCGGGCGGCTTCGGGAACTTCGGCCGCGGCTTCCGGAAGGGTATATGCCGGAACGGAATCGTGGGTGCGGGTGCTGTCCGGGGCGGCTGCGGCGAACATGCTCCGGGGTGCGGACGCGCCGAACACCAGCTGGGCGAAGAGCAGGATCAGCGCCGCCGAAAACAGATATTTTACCCTAAGTTTATCCAAAATTCCAATAATTTTTCGTACCTTTGCCGACATGTCGGCAAAAACGCCTGAATCAGGTCTCCGGCGACCTCCCGCGGGGTTTTCAGGCGCGACAAAGATAGGTAAAAAATTACAGAAAGCTTACACTTGATCTCTTAAATATGCGCACACGACTGTTCCTGTTATTCGCATTTGCGGCCGTAACCGTTCTTACGAACGCGGCATCGGCCGGGAATATTGCGCACGGAGTCGAAGTTGTGGTGATCGACCCCGGTCACGGCGGCAACGATCCCGGTGCGCACTACGGCGGAACCAGCGAAAAGGACCTGACGCTGAAGGTGGCTCTCAAGCTCGGCAAAATGATCGAGGAGGGCATGCCCGGCGTGAAGGTGGTCTATACGCGCAAGACGGACAAGGCGCTGGGACCCGACAAGGCGAAAGACCTGCAGGCGCGTGCCGACATCGCCAACAAGGCCGGCGGCGACCTCTTCATTTCGATCCATGTCAATGCGGCCAAGTCTACGGCCGCGCGCGGCGTCGAGACGCTGATCATGGGCGAAAGCCCCAAGGAGCAGCGTTACAACGAAAACGCGCTGTTCGAGAACAACCGCGAGGATCTGATCGACATGTCCGACGAACGTACGGCGGCCATCGTGCGGGCCTATATACAGAACCTGCAGTTCACCTACGGCGAGTACAGCATGGCCATCGCGCGCTGCATTCAGAACAACTACCTGAAAGCGGGCCGCCACTCGCGGGGCATCAAACCCCAGCTGCTGCGCGTGCTCTATGCGACCGACATGCCGGGCGTGCTGACCGAGATCGGATTCCTCTCCAACTCGCAGGAGGCTGCCTACATGAAGTCGGAGAAGGGCCAGACCGAGATCGCCCGTTCGATTTACGAGGGCGTGAAGAACTATTCGGCCTATGTGCTCGAAACGCGCAATGCCGAAGAGGAGGCCGCTGCGGCGCCTAAGCCGGAGCAGAAACCGGAGCAAGTGGTCGTCGGCAAGGAGCCTGTGCGCGGGGCTGGCGGAAAGGCGGGGGCGAAGGACTCCGCCGCCAAATCCGAATCCGTGACTGCGCCGGCAGAGCGGGAGACGTCCGAAACGCAGACGCCGAAAACGGAGACTCCCAAGGCCGGCGTCCCGAAGCGTGAGACGCCGAAAGCCGAAACCCCGAAGCAGCCGGCTCCGAAACAGGACGCGCAGCCGCTGCGCTATACCGTGCAGGTGCTGGCCAGCCCCCAGACCGTGCCGGCTTCGTCCGAGCGGTTCAAGAGCTACCGCGGCAAGGTAAAGCAATATACGGCCGACGGCAAATACCGTTATAAGTATTGCGTCGGCGAATACGAGACCCGTGCTGCGGCGCAGAAACAACTGGCGGCGGTGCGCAAGGTCTTCCCCGACGCCTTTGTGGTGAGCTGCCGGGGAACTCGGATCGTGAAATAAAAACATACGAGATATGAAAAGGGAAGTTAAGATCGGAATTTTCGCCGTGGCGATGATCGGTGTCGCATGGGCGGGCATCCGCTTTCTGAAAGGATTCGATATTTTCAGCCGCAATGTCGAATATTATGCGGCTTACGACCAGATCAACGGCGTGCAGAACGCTTCGCCGATCATGATGAAGGGCGTCAAGATCGGTTCGGTGACGGGCCTGTCGTTCGACCCCGCCCGCAGCGATAAAGTCGTGCTGCGGTTCACCATCAAACGCGAGTACCGCATTCCGACCGATTCGGAAGCCAAGATTTTCAGCAACGGGCTGATGGGCGCCAAGGCGATCGAAATCACCTACGGCACGGCCGACACCTACCTGCATAAAGGTGATACGCTGCGGTCGAGCCGCGACCGCGACCTGATGGATGTGGCCGGTTCGGAGCTGGATTTCTTCAAGCAGAAGGTCTCGCAGCTCACCGGCGATCTGTCGCGTGCGCTCGACAACCTCAACAGGCTGATGGAGGACAACGCCGGCAATATCGCCGGGACGCTCGGCAATCTCAACTCCGTGACGGGCGACATGGCGCAGATCCTTTCCGCCGAGAAAAACAACCTGAAAAGCGCGCTGGAGAACCTTTCGAAGTTCTCCGACATGCTCGGCGACAACGCCCAGCGCGTGGACAGCATCATCGGCAATGTGGACCGGGTCGTCGCGCAGTTCTCCGAAGAGGAGTTCGCCGTCAAGCTTTCGCAGACCGTCGGGCATCTCGACGATCTGGTGGCCCGCATCGCGCAGGGCGAGGGCACGGTGGGCAAGCTGATGAACGATCCCGAACTTTACGATTCGCTTAACCGGGCCAGCGAGAATCTCTCCGCACTGCTGGCCGACGTCAAACAGTATCCGGGCCGTTACGTCCATCTTTCGCTCTTCGGGCGCAACCCTGAGAAGATGAAGGAGCGGGCCGACCGGAAGGCCGCGAAGGCCGCCGAGAAAGCCGAGCGCGATTCGCTCAGGCGGCTGCGGTAGCCCTTTACCCGACATAGCACCATGATTTATCCTGCAAACTTCGAGCAGAAGATCGGCTTCGACCGGCTTCGTGAACAGGTTGCGGCGCGCTGTACCATGCGTGCCGCCCGTGCGCGGCTGGCCGGCGAGACCTTTTCGACTTCGGCGCGCGAGATCGCCCGGCGGCTGACGCTTGCCGACGAGATGCGTCTGCTGCTCGATATGGAACACGAATTTCCCGGCGGGGAGTATCCCGACGTCGATCATATCGTCGCCAAGTTGCGCGTCGAAGGCTCATTCCTCGACGTCGAGGAAGTGGTGACGCTGCATCGTGCGCTGACGGTCGTCGGCGGCATCGTCGCGTTCATTCTCAACCGCGAAGAACAATATCCGGCGCTTCACGCCCGCAGCCGCGGCGTCGCGGCCTTTCCCGAAATCGTGCAGCGGATCGACGCCATCGTCGATCGTTTCGGCAACGTGAAGGACAACGCTTCGCCCGGTCTGCTGGAGATCCGGCGCGCCGTCCGCGAACGCGAGGGACAGGCCGCCAAACGCCTGCAGGCCGTGCTGTCGGCCGCCAAAAGCGCCGGTATCGTCGATGCCGACGCCCAGATTTCGATCCGCGAAGGCAAAGCCGTGATTCCGGTCGCCGCGGCCAACAAACGCAAACTGCAGGGCTTCATCCACGACGAGTCGGCCACCGGACGCACGTTCTACGTCGAGCCGGTCGAGGTGGTGGAGATCAACAACGAACTGCGTGAACTGGAATACGCCGAGCGGCGCGAGATTGTCCGCATCCTCTCGGAGTTCACCGATTCGGTGCGTCCCGATGCGGAATTGATCGCCGATTCGGGCGATTACCTCGCCGAGATCGACATGCTGCGCGCCAAAGGGCGCTGGGCCTCGGAGAACGGCTGCGTGAAGCCGATCGTCTCGACCGATGACCGGCTGGTGCTGAAAAACGCCCGCCATCCCTTGCTGCAGCAGACGCTCCGGGCGCAGGGCCGCGAGGTCGTGCCGCTCGACATGCAGCTGGACCGCCACAAGCATATCCTCGTCATTTCGGGGCCTAACGCGGGCGGCAAGTCGGTCTGCCTGAAAACCACGGGCATCGTGCAGTATATGTTCCAGTGCGGTTTCCTCGTGCCGGCGTCGGAGGTCTCCGAGCTGCCCGTGTTCCGGTCGATCTTCATCGACATCGGCGACGAACAGTCGATCGACGACGATCTTTCGACCTACTCGTCGCACCTGCTCAACATGAAGAACATGCTGGCCGGAGCCTCCTCCGCGACGCTGGTGCTGATCGACGAATTCGGGTCGGGTACCGAGCCGGTCATCGGCGGCGCCATCGCCGAAGCCATCCTCGAACGCCTGCTGGCCAAGGGGTGCTACGGCGTTATCACGACCCATTACGCCAATATCAAATATTATGCGTCGAACACCGAAGGCATCGCCAACGGCGCCATGATGTTCGACGTGCAGCATATCAGGCCGCTGTTCCGGCTCGAAACGGGCAAGCCCGGCAGTTCGTTCGCCGTGGAGATCGCCCGCAAGATCGGCCTGCCGGAAGAGATTATCCGCATTGCGGGCGAGAAGGCCGGTAGCGACCATATCAACATCGAAAAGCAGCTGCGCGAAATCGCCCGTGACAAACATTACTGGGAACAGAAACGCGACCGCATCCGCCTGACGGACCGCAAGGTCGAAGAGCTGGAGCAGACTTATGCCGAGCAGCTGGCGAAGATCAAGTCCGAGCGGCAGGAGATTCTGAAAAAGGCCAAGCAGGAGGCCCAGCGGCTGATCGCCGACGCCAACAAGCAGATCGAGAATACGATCAGGACCATCCGCGAAGCGCAGGCCGAAAAAGAGCTGACGCGGCTGGCGCGCCGCGAGCTGGACGACTTCCGCGATGCGGTCGAGCAGGCCGATACGGCCGAGAAGGACGCGCAGGTGGCCCGTGAGATCGAGCGTATCGAACGCCGCCGCCAGCGGCGCATCGAGCGCAAAACCCAGCGCGGCGAAGCGCAGGCGGCGGCTGCCGCCCCCGAACCGCCCAAACCCCGCGAGGTCGAAACCGGTTCCAAGGTCCGCATGGCCGGGCAGGATATGGTCGGCGTGGTGCAGTCGGTCAAGGGGAAGAAAGCGCAGGTCGCCTTCGGGCAGATACTTACCACGGTAGACCGGAAACTGCTGACCGTGGTGTCGAACAGCGAGTTCCGCGAAGCGACGCGCCCGCAGACGGCCCGTACGGTGGTCTCGGTCGATATTTCGGCCCGCAAACTCAATTTCAGGGACCATATCGACGTGCGGGGCATGCGCGCCGCCGAAGCGCTGGACGCCGTGCAGGATTTCGTCGATGACGCCTTGATGGTGGGCGTGGGGTCGGTTTCGATTCTCCACGGCAAGGGTACGGGGGCCTTGAAAGAGGAGATCCGCCGCTATCTGCGCACGGTTCCTGAGGTCGAAAGCGCCAAGGACGAGCATGCCGACCGCGGCGGGGCGGGCATTACGATCGTGACTTTTAAGATGGACTGACGATTTTTCGCGGCGTTCCGGCCGAATGCGGGGCAGATGCCTACAGACCGCAGGGCGGACGGAACGGAAAAATGATAAGAGGATGAATTACAGACTTTCACGTATTGCCGCCATTTGCGGCGGAAAGTTTTCGGGCTGCGATTCCGAGGTGCGGTCGGTCGTTACCGACAGCCGTTCGCTTTCGTGCGAGCTGGGGTGCCGCCCGATGTTCGTCGCCATGCGCGGCGCGAACCACGATTCGCATGATTTCATCGCCGGCATGCAGAGCCGGGGCGTGCGTGCGTTCCTCGTCGAGCGGGGTGTCGAAGCCTCCTCGTGCACCGGGGAGTGCGGTTTCGTGCAGGTGGACAACGCCATCGAAGCCCTTCAGCGGCTGGCGGCCTATCACCGGGCGCAGTTCCGGGGCACGGTGGTCGGCATCACCGGCTCGAACGGCAAGACCGTCATCAAGGAGTGGATCGCCGAGGAGCTGCCCGAAGGCATGAAATATTACCGTTCGCCGAAGAGTTACAATTCGCAGCTGGGCGTGCCGCTTTCGGTGCTGATGCTGGAGGGCGACGAGGAACTGGCGATTTTCGAAGCGGGCATCTCGAAACCCGGCGAGATGGAGCGGCTCGAACGCATCATCCGCCCCGACGCGGTGATCTTCACTTCGATCGGCGACGCCCATCAGGAGAATTTCATCAATCTGGAACAGAAATGCGACGAGAAGATGATTCTCGCCCGCAGCGCTTCCAAAATCATCTACCACAGCTATTACGAGCCGCTGGGCCGTATGGTCGCGGCGCATTTCGCCGACCGCCGTCCCGTCGATGCCGCCTCATATCCCGAAGTGCCCGAATCGGTCATAGGCAACGCCGCTTCGCGCCGCAACGCCCAGATCGTCGAGGCGTTCTGCGATGCGATGCGCTATCCCGCCCCTTCGTTCGCCGGGGCTCCTTCGGTGGCGATGCGTCTCGAAGTGAAGGAGGGCATCAACGACTCGATACTTATCAACGACGCCTACAACCTCGACCTCAATTCGCTGGCGCTGGCGCTGGACTACCTGCACAGCGTGGCGCTGAACCGCCGCCGTACGCTCGTACTGTCGGACATTTCGCAGAGCGGTCTCACGGATGACGACCTTTACGGCCGCGTGGCGGGCATGGTCGCACGCGCCGGAATCGACTTCCTGATCGGTATCGGTCCCCGCCTGAAACGCTATGCCGCGCTGTTCGCCTGCGACAAGGAGTTCTTTACGGCTACCGACGAATGCGTCGCGCGCATCAACCGCGACGCCGTGGCCGGGCGTGCGATCTTGTTGAAAGGCGCACGCGATTTCCGTTTCGAAAAACTGGTGCACCTGCTCTCCCGCAAAAGTCATACGACGGTGCTGGAGGTCGATCTCGACGCCATGATTCATAATCTCAACTATTTCCGGTCGAAGCTGAGCTTCGGGACCCGGCTCGTGGCGATGGTCAAGGCCGGTTCGTACGGCGCGGGCGATTTCGAAGTCGCGCAGATGCTCCAGCATCAGGGCGTGGACTATCTCGCCGTGGCGTTCGCCGACGAGGGCGTACTGCTGCGCGAGCGGGGAATTTCGATGCCGATCGTGGTGCTCAACGCCGACGCCGACAGCTTCGACGTGATGATCGCCAACCGGCTCGAACCCGAAATCTACAGTTTCCACTCGCTCGGCGCTTTCGCCGACGCCGTGACGCACGCGGGCGAGAGCCGTTATCCGATTCACGTCAAGCTGGATACGGGCATGCACCGGCTGGGGTTCGTGGAGCAGGAGATCGCGCAGTTGTGCGCGACGCTCGCCGCGACGCCGCAGGTCAAGGCGGCTTCGGTCTTCTCGCACCTCAACTGCGCCGACATGCCCGAAGAGGATGCCTATACGCGGGCGCAGATCGCCCTCTACGACCGCATGAGCGCGCAGCTCGCCGCCTCGCTGCCTTATCCGGTCATCCGCCATACGGCCAATTCGGCTGCCATCGAGCGCTTCCCCGAAGCGCAGTTCGACATGTGCCGTCTGGGGCTGGGGCTTTACGGCTTCGGGTTCCGGCACAACGACGCCCTGCGTCCCGTCTCGACGCTCAAAACCCGCATCGTGCAGATCAAACGCCTGCCTGCGGGCGATGCGGTGGGGTATGGCCGCGCCGGAAAGCTCACGCGGCCGACCACCACGGCCACGATACCGATCGGCTATGCCGACGGGCTGGACCGGCATCTGGGCTGCGGCCGCTGGTCGGTGCTCGTGGCCGGACAGCCTGCGCCGATCATCGGCCGGGTCTGCATGGACAGCTGCATGATCGACATTACGGACATTCCCGGCGTGAAGGAGGGCGACGAAGTGTCGGTCTTCTCGCCCGTGCCGGGCAACGACCTCGAAACGATGGCCCGTGTGCTCGATACGATCTCGTATGAAATCATGACCTCGGTTTCGGGACGTGTGAAACGCATCTATCTCAAGGAATAACGGGATGAAGTGCTACGACTGCGGCGGCCTGATCGCGCCCGGAGCGGACAAATGTCCCGCCTGCAACTGTCCGGCGGAGAGGATGCAGGCCGTGAAGTGTCTCGAAACCCGCCTGCTGACGGCCCGCGTCGAAGCGGAGTCGGCCCTCGACCAGCTGGGCCGGGCGAAGGTCGCGATGCTCTGCGCCGCGTTTTTCGCGCTTGTCGGCGGCGTGGTCGTGCTGGTGCATGCCGGGGGCGACGCGACGATGCGGGCCGTCGGGATTTTCATGGCTGCGCTGGCATGCGTCTACGCGGCACTGGCCTTTCTTGTCCGGAAAGCTCCGCTGACGCTTTCGATCGCGGGATTTCTGCTCAGCTGGCTCTGTCTCGGCGGGTTTCCCGGTCTGGTGATCGTCGGGGCCATGGCGCTGAGTCTCTGGTTCGCCGTGCAGTATGTCCGCATTACGAACCGTGTCGGATTGTTGGAACGAAAAATCGCTGAACTGAAAAAATGTACGGAACACTCTATCTGATCCCGTGTCCGATCTCGGACGAAACGGCTCCGTGGGACGTGCTGCCCGCAGCAAACCGCGCCGTTATGGATTCGCTCGACTATTTTATCGTCGAGAATACCCGCACGGCGCGGCGGTTTCTGTCGAAAGCGGGCGCGGCGCGCCCGATCGACACGCTCTGCTTCCGCGAACTGAACGAACATACCGTCGCCGGGCGTGAGGTCGAAGAGCTGGTGAAACCGCTCGTCGAGGGGCGTTCGGCGGGCGTGATTTCCGAAGCGGGCGTGCCGGGCGTCGCCGATCCGGGGGCGCTGGTGGTCGAAGCCTGCCACCGCCGCGGAATCCGTGTCGTGCCGCTCGTCGGACCTTCGTCGATCGTCATGGCGGTCATGGCGTCGGGGCTCAACGGACAGTCGTTCGCCTTCAACGGCTACCTGCCCGTCAAACCGCCCGAACGGGTGCAGGCGATCCGCCGTTTCGAACGCCGCGCGCACGCCGAAGGCCAGTCCCAGCTCTTCATCGAGGCCCCGTACCGCAACGTCAAGCTGATGGAGCAGCTGTTGCAGACCCTTGCGCCCGAAACGCGGCTGACGGTGGCCATGGACATCACGGCTCCCGGCGAATTCATCCGCACGCTCCGCGTCCGCGAATGGCGTGCCGCCGAACTGCCCGCGATGAACAAACGCCCTGCTATTTTCATCATCGGATAGGCCCTTCCGGAGGTTGGTATACAATTTGATCGACTATAAGACGGAAAATCTGAAAAACAACTATATATGAAAAAGGAAAAAGCTTATAATGAAGCCATTAACGGCGACGAAGGGTTCGAGCCGGGCGACGGTTATCCCTCGTGCGACGGCGAACCCTGTGCCAATGTGTCAGACGAGCCGCAGGACGGGACTGACACAATGGCAGACGCGACCGACAGCGGCGCCGCACCCGATTTAGCGGCGGCAGTCGCCGAATGGCAGGATAAATACATCCGTCTGCAGGCCGAGTTCGACAACTACCGCAAGCGTACGCTCAAGGAGAAGATGGATCTGGTGCAGACCGGAGGCCGCGACGTCTTGCTGGCGATGCTTCCTGTGCGCGACGACGTGCAGCGGGCGGTCGATGCCATGCAGAAAAGCGACGATATCGAAGCGCTGCGCGCCGGCGTGAACCTGATATCGCAGAAATTTACCGAAACCCTGCGTCAGAAGGGCGTGACCGAGATCGACGTCAAGGGCCGGGAGTTCGACGCCGACCTATGCGAGGCCGTGGCCAAGTTCGCCGCCGGAGAGGATATGCAGGGCAAGGTCGTAGACGTCGTCCAGACCGGCTACATGCTGGGCGACAAGGTGCTGCGTTTTGCAAAAGTCGTTGTAGGAGAGTGAGAAGATGGCTGAAAAGAGGGATTACTACGAAGTGCTGGGCGTCCAGAAGAACGCTAACGCCGACGAAATAAAGAAGGCCTACCGCAAGGCTGCCATTCAGTATCACCCGGACAAGAATCCGGGCGACAAGCAGGCCGAGGAGAAATTCAAGGAGGCAGCAGAAGCCTACGACGTGTTGTCGAACCCCGACAAGCGTGCCCGTTACGACCAGTTCGGCCATGCCGGCATGAGCGGCGCGGCAGGCGGCGGAGGCGGTTTCGGCGGCTTCAGCGGCGGAGGCTTCTCGATGGAGGATATTTTCTCACAGTTCGGCGATATTTTCGGCGGACATTTCGGCGGGGGCGGGTTCCGTTCGTCGTCGTCCGGCGGCCGGCGCGTGAACCGCGGCTCCGATATCCGCATCAAGGTCAGGCTGACGCTGGCCGAGATCGCCAACGGCGTCACCAAGAAGCTCAATATCAACAAGACCGTCGCCTGCGACAAGTGCGGCGGCACGGGAGCCAAGGACGCCGATTCCTATTCGACCTGCTCGACGTGTAACGGCACGGGCCATGTGACGCGCGTCGAAAACACCTTTTTCGGCCGCATGCAGACCCAGAGTGTGTGCCCGACCTGCGGCGGTACGGGCAAGGTCATCACTTCGCCCTGCGACAAGTGCAAGGGCGAAGGCACCGTCCGCGGTTCGGAGGTCGTGGAGATCAAGATTCCGGCCGGCGTGGGCGAGGGCATGATGCTCACCGTCACGGGCAAGGGCAACGCCGCGCGCCACGGCGGCGTCAACGGCGACTTGCAAGTGCTGATCGAAGAGGAGCCGCATCCCGAACTGATGCGCGACGGCAACGACCTGATTCACAACCTCAATATCACCGTGACGCTGGCTCTGCTGGGCGGTACGGTCGAGGTGCCGACGGTAGACGGCCGCGCCAAGATCAAGATCGCTCCGGGAACGCATGCCGGCAAGGTGCTGCGTCTGGGCGGCAAGGGTTTGCCCGACGTGAACGGTTACGGCCGCGGCGACGAGCTGGTCGTGGTGGACATCACCATTCCGTCGAAACTCAATGCCGAGGAGAAGCGGCTGGTCGAGGAGTTGTCCCGGCAGCCCGGTTTCCAGAAAGCCGACTCGGTCAAAAACCAGAATATTTTCGAGCGGATGAAGAGTTTCTTCCGTTAGGAAACGATACGGTTTCGTCTCTACGGCGGAGTGCTGAATACCCCTGCGGGTTCCGGCATTCCGCCGTATTGGCAGATCGGGAGCCGCCCCGGCCGCAACCCGCTTCCCGCGCGCGGCGGACGCATGCGTCCGTGCCGGAAAAAGGAATTCGGGGCAATAAAATTGCGGAAGAATTCGTATCTTTACAAAAAAATAGGAGGACATGCCATGTTAGGTTTCACCCCGTTCAAGAAGCACGCGAACAAGTTCAACTACATACCGCGTTATTACGATCCCGAAAAGGAGGCGCGCGAACAGCGCCGCGCCGAGCTTCGGGGCGAAAGAGCCGAAGACGCCGGCGGTGAATACCGCCCCGGACAATATATCCGCACCCAGCGCGATGCGCGCGCCGCACGCCGTTCCAAGGAGGAGAAGACGGGCCGCGACCGCATTTGGAAGATGGTCGTAGGCGCGGTTCTGGTGCTGCTTTTCATCTATATTCTCTATCCGAGGCTCGCCGACGTTTTCCTGCGGGCGCGGACCTCGGCCCCGGCGCAGACCGAAGCGGTGGGTGCCGAAGAGACGGTGCGGCGCAACGGGCTTGATCAGTCGGGCATTTCCGACGTCGAGTGGCAGGAGCAGCCTATCACGGTGGTACCCAACGATTATCAGGAGTAGATGGCAGATAAGATCAGATTATTACCGGAGGTCGTAGCCAATCAGATCGCGGCGGGCGAGGTCGTCAACCGTCCCGCCTCGGTGGTCAAGGAGATGATGGAGAATGCGATCGACGCAGGCGCACGCACCGTAAAGGTCAATTTCCGCGACGGCGGCAAGGACCTGATTCAGATCGTGGACGACGGCTGCGGCATGTCGCCCATCGACGCGCGCATGGCTTTCGACCGCCACGCCACGAGCAAGATAACCTCCGTGGACGATATTTACGCACTCAATACTTTCGGCTTCCGCGGCGAAGCGCTGGCTTCGATCGCCGCCGTGGCGCAGGTCGAACTGCGGACGCGGCAGGAGGGCGACGAAGTCGGCACGCAGACCGAGATCAACGGCGGCCAGTTCGCCGGACAGACCCCGGTGATGTGTCCCGTGGGGTCGCAGTTTTTCGTGCGCAACCTTTTCTACAACGTGCCTGCCCGCCGCCGTTTTCTGGACAAGAGCACCACGTCGGCGGCGCAGATCAAGTCGGAATTCCAGCGTGTGGCGTTGTGCAATCCGCAGATCGCCTTCGAGCTATACGCCAACGACGCCTCGGTCTATACGCTGGGTGCGGCGTCGCTCGCCGGACGTATCGTCGATGTGGTGGGACGCCATATCAAGCAGAATCTGCTGGAGGTCGAGGCCGACACTTCGATCGCCCGCATCGAAGGCTACATCGGCCGTCCCGCCGCCGCCAAACGGCGCAACGGCGAACAGTACCTCTTCGTAAACGGCCGCTATTTCAAGAGTTCGTACCTCACGAGCGCCATCATGAAGGCGTACGAGAAGCTGATTCCCGAAAGCAGTTCGCCGTCGTATTTCCTCTACCTGACGATCGACCCGTCGCGCATCGACGTCAATGTCCACCCGCAGAAAACCGAGGTGAAATTCGCCGACGAGGAGGCCGTGTGGCAGATCGTGAACGCCGCCGTGCGCGAAACGCTCGCCAAGACGGGCGCCGTGCCGCTGATGGATTTCGACCGCGAAGGCATCGTCGAGATTCCGGTGCTGACCAAAGGGGCGGTCTACAGCGAGCCGCGGGCCATGTCCAACAGCGAATACAATCCTTTCCGCGAAGAGTACATCGACCCGTCGGCGCCCGATCCGAACGTCGATTTCGCCGGATTCGACGTGCCGTTCAGCGACAACGGCCAAACTCTCTCCGACAATGCCGGCGCGGGCTTCGCTCCGCGCGGCGGAGGACACGGTTCGGGTGTCGCTTTGCCGGGCGGCCTGCGCAGCGCCGGGGGCGGGGGATTTCCTGCGGCCGGCAGCGGCGCCGACGAATTTTCGATTCCCTCTGCGGCGGACGACGCCTTCGAGGATTTCGTGTCGGGCGGGGGCTTCGAAGTGACTTCGGAGAGCGGTTTCGATGCCAGCGAGCTAGAATTCATCCCCTCCGAAGCGACGGTCGAGCAACAGCGTCTCGACGTTGACGGGCGGCCCGAATTTACCGATCCGCTGCCGCTCGGAGGCGGCTATGTCGCCGCCCTGCTGGGCGGACGGTTCGTGGTGGTGGACGTGCGCCGCGCCCGTGAACGGATACTTTACGAAGACTACCTGAAGATGCTCGGCAGCGGTTCGTCGGTGAGTCAGCAGCTGCTGTTTCCCGAACGGCTGGTGCTTTCGGACAGCGAATACGCCCTGCTCGAAGAGAATGCCGTCGAATTCGCATCGCTGGGCTTCGATCTCGATTTTCAGGGCGACTGCGCCGTCGAGGTGAAGGGCACGCCGGCCGACATGCCTGCCGACTCGGTGGACCAGCTGCTTTACGAACTGCTGCAGGCCTTCTCGACGCCCGTGTCGCTGGCCGACGTGCGGCGCGAGAAGATCGCCGCCGTGATGGCGCGCGGAGCCGCGAAGCAGACTGCGCGCCTCATGTCGCGCGACGAAGCCGCCGCACTGCTCGCGCGGCTGGCCGCTTCGGGCAATTTCAGCTTTTCGCCATCGGGCAAAGCCATAACCGCCGAGATAACCGTCGAAGATATCCGGGCCAAGTTGGGATAATCCGGCGGAAAAACGTACATTTGCATAAATTTTCGGCGCCCTGATCCGGCCGGCTCCATGCGGCTTGTTTTCGGGGCGGAAAATTGAAAACCGCTCCCCGCATGATCGGGTTTGCGAATGCAGGCCGGGCCGCGTTTGCAGCCCTGAGAGACGGGACGGGGAGAAAACCGCAACAAAACTGAAAAAAGATAATTTATGAACAGGAATTATTTCCAGACGCCCCCGGTGGTGTTGAATCTGATAATCATCAACGTCCTGATCTTCATGGCCACGGCGTTGCTGCCGAAGGCGGGCAATACGATCATGGAGTACTGCGCCCTGTCGCTCGGTACGCCGTTTTTCCATGTCTATCAGTTCATCACCTACATGTTCCTGCATGTCAATTTCGAACATATCTTCTTCAACATGTTCGCTCTCTGGATGTTCGGGCGTACGCTGGAGTATGAATTGGGGCAGAAACGCTTTCTGACCTATTACATGGTCTGCGGCATCGGCGCGGCGCTTATCCAATACCTGACGGCACTGGCCTTCGGCGAATTCCCGCTGGTGCTGGTCGGCGCTTCGGGCGCCGTGATGGGACTGCTGCTGGCCTTCGGTGTCCTGCACCCCAATGCGGTCATCATGCTGCTGATTCCCCCGATTCCGATGAAGGCCAAATGGTTCGTTGTCATCTACGGTGTGATCGAACTGTTCTTGGGCTGGCGCGGCGTGGGCAATGTGGCGCATTTCGCCCATGTGGGAGGCATGTTGTGGGGCTTCCTGCTGCTTCAATGGTGGAAACAGCGGGGCATAATCCGTTTCTGACCCTATGTCCGAGACCTATTACAGCGGTTATGACAGCGACCGCGGCCGTAAGCCGCGGCGCAGTCTGTTGCTGCGGCTGCTCGATCTGCTGATGACGCTCCTGACGGCCGTAACGGCCGTTACGATGGTCGTCACCTTTTTCGTCCCCTACGTCGATCCGGGCCGGGTGTGGTTCTTCCCCGTGCTGGGGCTGGCCGCACCGGCGGTCTATGTCGTCACGGTTGTGCTGGCGCTCTATTGGATCATCCGCTGGCGGCTGGTGCGGGCCGGAATCATGGTCGCGCTGGTGGTCGTCGGGCTTTTCAAGGTGTCGCTTTTCTACAGACCTGAGTTCCGCCGTAATTACGGCGACGAGAGGTACGACCGCCGCGCCTTCAAGGTGATGACCTATAACGTGCGGGGATTCTACGGCGAGAACGGACTCAGCAGCGTGGGAGACGTGCTGCAGCTGATCGGCGACCATAATCCCGATATCATCTGCCTGCAGGAGTTCAACGCGCGGCTGGCCGGGCAGTCCGACGAGTTCGCATTGCTGGACGAGAAGTACGAAAGCGCCGTTTTCGGACGTACGCAGGCGCCCGATTCGCTTTACGGCGCGCCGCTGGTGATCCTGAGCAAATACCGCATCCTGCGCTCCGGCGTCGTGCTGCCCCCCGGCACCTCGGTCTGGGCCGATCTGCTGATCGGCGACGATACGATCCGGGTGTTCAACAACCACCTGCGTTCGACGGCGATCAAGGCGGCCGACAACGACTACCTCACCAGCCGCGGATTTCTCTCCGATACGGCGCGCGAGGACAAACTGCGGAGCATGGCGGGCCGTTTCCGCGAGAACAGCGTGCTGCGTGCCGCGCAGGTGGACAGCATCGCGGTGGTGGTGGAGGCGTGGCGTTCGCGGTGCATCGTCTGCGGCGACTTCAACGATACGCCCATGTCGTACGTTTACCGCACCATGGCCAAGGGCCTGAACGACGCTTTCAGCCAGTGCGGTTCGGGCTATTCGCATACGTTTCGCGGATTTTTCAATACCCTGCGGATCGACTACGTGCTCAGCTCGGAGGGTTTCGATGCGCTCTCGTACGAGGTGCCCACGGTCGATTACTCGGACCACCATCCCGTCGTCGTCCGGCTGCGGAAAAATGCAATGAACAACTAATCCGATATAATTATGATTTTCGACTCTTTGAAAAACAGTGCGCTCTATTATTCGTTGAATCCGCGTCTGGAAAAAGCTTTCGGTTTCATCGCCTCGACCGACTGGGAGAAGATGGAACCCGGTATCCACGAACTCGACGGCAAGGATATTTATGTGAATGTCATGGATACCGAATTGAAGAAGCCCGCCGACGCCAAGCTGGAAATCCACAACGCCTATCTCGACATTCAGGTGCTTGTCCGCGGCGAGCGCGAGACCTTCGGCTGGAGCGAACGTGCCGTCCTGAGCAAACCGCTGGGCGGGTTCGATGCCGAGAAGGATATTCAGCTCTTCGACGACGAGCCGCAGACCTGCTACACGATCCGTCCCGGTCAGTTTACGATCCTCATGCCTGAGGACGGCCATGCGCCGATGGTGGGCGAGGGAAGCATACGCAAGATCATCGTCAAGGTCCGCATGTAGGATCGCCGAGACGATAACACGAAGGCCGGAGTGTATGCTCCGGCCTTCGTGTTATATACGGTTACCGCTTCCTGCAGCCTGCCGGATTGCATTCCGGATGCCGCTGCACCTGTTATTTCCCGATGCCGTAATAGCGGAATCCGGCGTTCAGCGCCTCCTCCTTGTCGAGGATATTGCGGCCGTCCACGATGATGTTGTCGCGCATGGCCGAACGCAGGAGCGTCCAGTCGGGCATGCGGAACTGCTTCCACTCGGTGATCAGCGCGACGGCGTCGGCTCCTTCGGCGGCTTCGTACATCGACGCGGTATGATAAACGCGCTCTTCGCCGAGCCTGCGGCGGGATTCGTTGGCTGCGACCGGATCGTATGCGCGGACCGTCGCTCCCGCTTCGAGCAGCCGGTCGATCACGACCAATGCCGGTGCTTCGCGTATGTCGTCCGTTTCGGGTTTGAAGGCGAGTCCCCAGACGGCTACGGTCTTGCCGCGCAGGTCGCCCAGCGCCAGCTGCAATTTGTCGAAAACGATCGACTTCTGGCGTTCGTTGACCCGCTCCACGGCTTCGATCACCTGCATCGTGTAGCCGTGTTCGTGTGCCGTGTGGGCCAGCGCCTTCACGTCCTTCGGAAAGCACGAGCCGCCGTAACCGCAGCCCGGATAGAGGAATTTGCTGCCGATGCGGGCGTCGGAACCGATTCCTTTGCGGACCATCTCGACGTCGGCGCCTACCAGATCGCACAGGTTGGCGATCTCGTTCATGAACGAAATTCGCGTCGCCAGCATGGCGTTGGCGGCGTATTTGGTCATCTCGGCCGAGGGAATGTCCATGAACAGCACGCGGAAATTGTTGATCAGGAACGGCCGGTAGAGCTTGGTCATCAGCTTGCGCGCCCGTTCGCTTTCGACGCCCACGACCACGCGGTCGGGCGACATGAAGTCCTTGACAGCCGCGCCCTCCTTCAGAAATTCGGGGTTCGAAGCGACGTCGAACGGCACCTTGCACTTCCGCCGGGCAAGCTCTTCGCGGATTACGGCCTTGACTTTCTGCGCAGTACCTACCGGAACGGTGCTTTTGGTCACCAGCACCGTATATTTCTTGATATTCCGCCCGAACGTGCGGGCCACTTCCAGCACGTATTTCAGGTCGGCCGAGCCGTCCTCGTCGGGCGGCGTGCCTACGGCCGAGAAGACCACCTCCACGTTGTCAAGACAATCCGTGAGTTCGGTCGTGAAGTGCAGACGGCCCTCTTCGACATTGCGCCGGACGACCTCTTCCAGCCCCGGTTCATAGATCGGGATGACGCCGTTGTTCAGCCCGTCGATCTTCTTTTTGTCTATATCGACGCACGTGATGTCGAGGCCCATTTCGGCGAAACAAGCCCCCGAAACCAGACCGACGTACCCCGTTCCTACGACTGCGATTTTCATATTGTGAGTTTTTGGTGTGTGTATGTTCAGCGGCGGAAGCGCTCGGCGACGCCGTCGGCGAACCGGCTGCAGAAGTCGTGGCAGCCGGACGAGAAGCCCTGCTTCATCTCCACGGGATCGCAGATCGGCTCCCACTTCATGCGCTGCGCGAATTCGCCCATGCCGCGCACGGCGGCCCCGGCCCAGCAGAACGATCCGAACCACCCGAAGTTGCGCTGCGGGACGCAGCGAGCGGCGATCAGGTCGAGCAGGCGCGCCGCGGGCGGGTAGATGCCTCCGTTGTAGGTCGGCGCGCCGACGATCAGCGTGTCGTAGCGGAACACGTCGCGCAGCACGACCGATTCGTCGGCGAACGAAAGGTTGTACATGACGATCGGGCCGACGCCCCGGCTCGCAAGCTCGCGGGCGATGCGTTCGGCCATCTGCTCCGTGTTGCCGTACATCGAACCGTAGGCGAGCACTACGCCGGGTTCTCCCTCGTAGCGGCTCAGACGGTCGTAAATATCCATTACCTGCGGAATCTGCCGCTGCCATACGGGACCGTGGGTCGAACAGATGGTCGTGGGGTTCAGTCCGCGGACCTTTGCCAGCGCTTTCTGCACGGGGCCGCCGTATTTGCCCACGATGCAGGCGTAGTAGCGGCGCATCTCGTCCCAGTAGCGCGACGGGTCGAGCTGCGAATCGGTGATGCCGCCGTCGATAGCCCCGAACGTGCCGAAAGCGTCGCCAGAGAAGAGCGTCCCGGCTTCGGCGCACCACGTGACCATCGTTTCGGGCCAGTGTACCATCGGCGCCATGTAGAACGAGAGCGTCTTCGCGCCGAGCGAAATCGTGTCGCCCTCCTTGACTTCGAGCGTCCCGGTGTCGATGCCGTAGAAGCCTTGGATCATTTGCAGCGTCTTGGCATTGCCGACGATCCGGATGTCGGGGTAGAGCAGGCGCAGGGCGCGGATGGACGACGAGTGGTCCGGCTCCATGTGATTGACCACGAGGTAGTCGATCGGGCGGTCGCCGATCGTCTCGCGGATATTTTCGAACAAACGGCTTCCGAAAGCCTCTTCGACGGTGTCGATCAGGGCGACCTTCTCGTCTGCGACCAGATATGCGTTGTATGAAACTCCGTGGGGAAGCGACCAGAGGCCTTCGAAACGGGTTGTCGTGCGATCATTGACCCCGACGTAATGAATGCCGGGCAGAATTTCGGTGATGTTCATAATATGTAACGTATTTTGTCCAAAGATAGTGAAAAATGTGCCAAAACGGAAATCGAGAGCTATCCGGCTGTCCGTCTGATGTTTCTGTAAATATAATTTCTCTTCCAGAGGGCAAATATAACAGTTTTTCGGACATGAACGGCGTTTGCGTCCGGAAATCGGCCGCCGGTGGGGTGTGAATGACTCCGGCATGAAAAAATCTCCGGTCATAAGACCGGAGATTCTCTGTTTTGACCTTTGCGGCGGACGGCCTACAGCGCCAGCCGTACCGCCGAACGGGTGGATTTCATCACGGCGGCGCCCTCCTTGACCGAATTCGGAATCGTGCTGCGCTCGTATACGCTCACTTCCGTAACGTTCGTGGCGCTGGTCAGCGTCAGCGTGCTGCCCGATTCGTTGAATGAAATGTCGTAGGTGCTTCCGAAGTTCTTGCCGCCGCTGTATTTTCCGCTGAGCACGTCGTTCTGCACCTGATAACTGCCGGTGAATTTCTGGTATTTTACCTCGGCGAGCCTTTGGTATATCTCGAAAGTATTGTCCGCTCCGAACGAGAGGTAAATATCGAAATCCTGCGGAGTCTCGCCCGTCCATGTCTTGAGCTGCCACTCGCCGACGAGCTGTTTTGCCGTGGGCGACACCTTCTCCTTGTCCGACGATCCGCAGCCGGCGAACAGACACAGGCCCAATGCGGCCAGTACGATATAGATAGTCTTTCTCATAGTTTTCATACGTTTATATTATAACCAACCCCCGTTGCCGGCTTGTACCGCGCGGGCAATGATCGCGAACTCCTTGGTGATCTCCATGCCGCTCATCTCTCCGTTTGCCGAGGAACTTCCGGCCATGGCCTTGATTTTGATCTTGGCGACGCCCGGTTTGGTGCATTTGATCTGCAGTTTTCCGTACGAGAACGCAGGCGCGGCGGTGATCCCCAGCTTGTCCATGTCGGCCTGCGACATTTCGGCGCTCTTGTAGGTCAGGTTCGCCGAAGCCTGCCCGAAGAACTTGTCGAGCGAGAGCACCTGCTGTACGCCGACTTTAGCCGGCAGGCAGGGCGTGCCTTCGATCTGCATCAGCAGCTGGTAGGCATCGATCGATCCGGTGCCCATATTCTTGCGGTAGTTGCGGAGTACCATGCCGTTTTTGGTGCCGCCGATGATATAGGAGTCGATGTCGTTTACGGCGGTCAGGAGCATCGATTTGAACTCGTCCACCGTGTAATGCCTGCCTTTGGCCAGCGCGTAGGAGAGTCCCAGCGCGGCGACGCCCGATACGTGGGGGCAGGCCATCGAGGTGCCCTGCATGTAGCCGTAGTCGGCTCCGTCGGTGCCGAGTTCTGCGGGTAGCTCGGAAGGCAGTGTCGAAAGCACCTGCGCGGCGCTGGTTCCTGCGGGCGAGATGCTGGCGTCGCCGCCCGGAGCCGCGACGTTGCAGCCGGGACCGTAATTCGTGTAGTAGGCCGGCAGGTAGTCCGGGCCGAACGAGGTGACCGAAACGTAGCTGCGGTAGCCGCCCGGATAACTCGCGAAGTTGGTGGCGTCGTTGCCTGCGGCGAAGATCGCAAGGCCACCGTCGAGTACGTAGTTGTTCTTTTTCGAGACGAAGTAGTCGATCGCCTCTTTTTCCGCGGCGTAATTCCTTTCATAATAGCTATCCGACGTGAACGGCGACTGAGTGGGGTAGCCCCACGAACACTGGATGATCGAGGCGCCGTTGTCGGCGGCGTATTTGATCGCCCGGACCGAAGTCGAGATGGTGCCGCCCTTGCCGCCCGAAAAAATCTGGCACGACATGAGTTTCACGCCGTCGTTGCTGCCCGTGCCGCCCGCTACGCCGCAGACGCCTTTGCCGTTGTTGTTTACGGCGGCTACCGTACCTGCGACGTGGGTGCCGTGGCCCGAATCGCCGTCGTATTTGCCTTTATTGTCATAATGCGATACACTCCATGTCAGATTGGAGGAGTTTGTAGCGAAGTTGTAGCCATGTACGTCGTTCTTATAGCCGTTCCCATCATTGTCGGTGTTTGCCGCACCGTTCAGTTCGGCCTTATTTACCCACATGTTGTCGGCCAGATCGGGATGGGTGTATTTCACGCCTTCATCGACGATGGCGACGATGATCGAAGGGCTGCCGCCGGTCAGTTTCCATGCCTCCGGAACATTGATGTCGGCGCCTGCGGCCGTCGTAGCCGCGAACATTTTGTCGCCGTTGTTGCTGTAGTGCCATTGGTTCGGAAGTCCGGGATCATTGAAGCCGCTGCCGGAGAAATCGGCGCGGGTCGTCCCCGTCTCGTCGATTCTGAACGGCATGGGATTGCCGACCGATGCCTTTTGCAGTTTCGTGTCGAATTGTATGCGGCTCACTTCGGCCACTCCGGCCAGCTCCCTTGCGGCTTTTTCCAGATCCGCGCCTTGGCCGAAGGTGAGTATGTACCATTTATGCAGCCCTGCGGCGCGGGTCTGTTCTTCGCTCCGGGCGTCGTAAGTGAAAAGACGTTCCAACGAAACGATCTCCAGACGGCTCAGAACGTCGTCTACGGAGGCGACTCCCGAACGGGTCGCCGCAGTGCGGGTTGCGGCAGCGGTGCTTTCGATGCTTTCGACCGCACGGTCGTTGAAATAGACCAGAAGCGTTTCGGCCGCCGCATCGGCGGAGGTGTTGACGATCTTGGCCGACGGAGTCTGCGCGGAAGTACCCCCCCCACGTTATTATCCATATCCGGATCGGTCGTACAGCCCGCCAACAGCAGGAATGACGCAAAAATGAGTAATTTTCTGTTGTTCATAACTATGATTTTGAATAGTTGACAAAGGATAGGAGCGGCAGATCTTCCGGAGCGGATTTGCAGTGTGTATATGCCGCCGGCGTATGGTTCAAAAAAGATTCCATAAATGGTTCGTAACGGAAGATTAAGATACAAATATGCGATTTTGTGCGGATTTATGCAAATTATTATCCTATTTATTATTTTATGGAGACGAACCGTCCCAGCCTGCATTCCGCTTGAAGACCTCTCCGGCAGTCGGCTGCGCCTGCCTGCGCGCCTATGAAGAGTCCATTGACAAACATGAGTCCGGTGCAATACCGAACTCATGCAGATGAAACGATGGTAATCCCTCTAAAATTTGGGAGGAGTCATTCGATAATGACTCCTCCCACCCCTATTGATCAATAATGCAAGGGCTCTTATTCGAGCTTTGCAGCTTTTACATTGATGCCGATCTGAAACGACGATAAATTTATCTGCGGAATATCCGATAATTTGTGGTACCGGATTACAGTATTGACGTTCGTCAGAGCAGCGGCTTTGGCGGGGGCGCCGGCAGCCGATTTCTTAACCATCTTGAACGGTCCGACCGGATGATCTCCCGATGTAAATCCTGCTGCGGGATCATAAGATCCGTAGCTGCCTCCGGTATCTATGAAATATCCTACCGTACCTACGGTAAACTCCTCGCCGTCCGAGAACTTGCCCTTATAGCAGGAAACGGAAGCTGTTCCGTCGGAATTCATAACGCCGGTCAGAGCCGGGTAGCTGCCAGAGACGATATAGGTGCCCGATGCTGCGATTCCGCGGGCGATAAGATACGGCGTACCGTTGGGATCCGAATACGGGAGTTCTTGCCCGTTTATGATCTCGAACGAATTGTTGGTTGCTTTGAAGTCGGCAGTTCCCGCCCAAGTCAGTCGGCGGACCGAAATATCCCAGCCGGTCAGCGAATAAGAGGTGTTGGCGACCTTCTTGGCAAGCGTGATGTCGAATGTAATCGGCTGCTTGCTCTTTTCGGACGACGTACTGGTGACGGTCCATGTACCGAGCCATGCTTGGTATTCCGGCGACATCGGATCGCCCTGACCGCTCATGAAAGCGGTGCCCTTTGCCAGTTCCGTGATCGGATAGATCCAGCCGTTTACGATTTTAAGACCGAATGCGCAGGGTATGTACTCCGTGTCAGAATCTACCGTCAGCGTTTTCATCATTTTGCCGAGCGACAATTGGTTCATCGACGTGATTCCGTCCATCAGTTCGTACAGAATCTCCTCATCCGATGCACTTGCGAATGCACTCGACGGCACGACGTCGAAATAGTAGTACTCGTTTGCAACAGTCGGCGTCGTTTCTACGTTGACCGAAGTAGCCTTGATGTCCGATACGGCGAAGGTGAACTTATTGTTGGATACCGTTTCCTGAATCCGGGCGCCGCTCATCTCGTCGGTGAACATGCCGCCGCTCCAAGTCATCTCCTCGATCGACACTCCGTCGACAACCAGCGGCTCATAGAACTTGAGTCCGGTATCCTGCGTGTAGATGAAGCTTGCGGGAATCGTTCCGTTTTCAGTCACAACCGAAAAATAACGGGAGTTATAACCGGCCGCCACCTCGCGCGAAATGTCGTAGGTCTTGCCGTTGAGAACGAGTTCGTAGGACCGGAAATTGTCCATCTTGGTCACATCCGCAGAATATTTGCCGAACATCGTGTTCCATGCGGTTTCCGGCAGGGGAGTCAGCACGATGGTGTTCTGGGTCTTCTTGCCGCGCAGAACGACTTTGTCGGCCGCGTAGCTCATGATGATGAACTCGCTGTCACCTCCCATACCCGTATTGGTCGGGCCGACACCGGAGTTCGGCTCCGAATAGATATGGAAGTAGGGATTGTAAGTGTCGAAATTGATCGTGGGACCGTAATCCTGATCGTACGAGTAGAGACTCTCGGCGGTCTTGCCGGCGCCTCCCGCTTCGGAAGTTACGGTAACCGTTCCGTTCTGGAACTTCATGTAGATCGCAATGCCTCCGTACTCCTGCGTCGCACTGGGATAGTACTCCATCAGCCAGCCGTTGGCAGCTCCGGTCAGCGCCTTTTCGGTGCCCTCCTGCACCTCGCGGATTCGCTCACTGGCCGTTTTGCCGAAAGCGTCCTTGTCGTCTTTGAGGCACGAAGAGAGGACAAGCGGCAAAACCGCTAATAATATGATAAGTTTTTTCATCTCTTTTACGAATTAAATGTTATAATCGAGCGACCAAATCTCATTCTGCCGACGTAATACCACTTTTCGCAGTTCATCGATATTGATATCCCATGTGCTGAGCATGTAGGCACGCATGATATCGTTCTTCTGTTCGAGAAGCGGACGTCCGGCGCTGCCGCCTTGTGCGAGAATGGCTTCCCATTCGGCAGCCGTCGAGGTTACGTAGAGCGAGAGCTGTTCCACGAAATCCTCATCGGGAGCCTTCGACGAATAACGCGTGATAAACCCGGCCTGACGAGCCGCTGCATCCGTCCGATAGGTGTCGAAGCATGCGTCGCCGACGTAGCTCGAAGGCGTCACGGCGTTGAAGTCGGTCGAGTAGGGCCGCGTCTGGTGGAGGATGTGACCGAACTCATGGTGCATGGTCTTGAAGAATAGCTCGTTGAGCTGGGCAATATTCTTCGTGCTCAGCAGATAGTCGATGATGTTTACCTGATAAAGGGTCATCATCTTACCGCCTTCGGCCACACCGAGTACGATGTTGTTGTTTTCGTTATAGGCCGGCGAACCGATAACATGGACGATCTTCGGGAAGTTCTCGCTGATGAACTGCCTGTTGCCCGTCACTTCGTCGTAAACCTGCAGCGTCAGGTGCAGCGTCAGCTTGGCCAGTTTGATCGCCTGTCCGTAATCCGCGGGAGTCAGGTTGTAGTCCATGTCGCCCAGAACATCTTTGAAACGATATTTGAAATCGATGTTGTAGGGTTCCATATAGTTCTTGGCAAGCCATCTGTCGAAATCGTTCTCGACGGTAGGCGAGTCGAGGACAGCACTCGTCTTTTTCAGGTCGTCCTCGGAGCAGCCCGCCAAAACGAACACTCCGAACACTGCCGTCATAAGTAATATAATATTCTTTTTCATCGTATATCCTGTTTTATCGTTAGCATCTGATTATCTCGGGTTAGGAGTCAGGCCTGCGGCAACGACATCCATCGGCAGCTGCATCGCGCAGCGCGGGTCGCGGGCGTGCAGTTCGTCGGTAACGCTTCCGAGCGTGTTGTAGCTGGCCAGCTTGCGACGATAGATCGTAATGCCGTAACGTTTTACGTCGAACCAGCGCAAACCGAGGTGTACGGTCTCCACACGGCGCAGATGCAGCAGCGCATAGCACATGTTGGTCTGCGTGCCGGCTTCGAGCGGGAAAGCCGTCTCGCCGAAAGGTTTCTTCACCGTGGGGTTGGCCGGGGTATACTCCTTCGTGTTCTGCGCCCACTGGTTGACACTGGCTTCGGTGAGCGTCTGGGCGCCGGATTTCACATATTTGCTGATCCAGAGGTTCATGTCGTTCAGAGCCGGTCCGTATTCCTTCTTCATGATGTAAGCCTCGGCGCGGCAGAGCAGCGTCTCTTCGGCCGTAAATGCGGGGAAAACCGTATGCGCGAGTCCCGTCTGCATCACCGGGTCCTTGATCTCGAAGAGATAGGGCGCACGCCATGCGAAACACTTGTCGGCTTTACCGGTATTCATTGAATACGGCGCAGAGTAGAGCGTATAGCTGCTGCCCCATGGAGCCGTCGGAGCGCGGAAGGTTTCGGTCTGATCCAGCCAGTTACCGTGGGAGAACCCGGTGTAGGCATTGTAAGGACCGAACGAAATGCCGGGAGCATCGGTTATCGAGGTCTGCAGCAGCAGATTGCACTTGTGCGAGTAGTCGATATAGTCCATCGTGCGGAGCAGGGTCTGTCCGTCGGCCGACTGCAGTCCCAGCTTGCCGTTCGCTTCGAGGTCGCGCATCATCGTTTCGGGAGCGCTTCCCAGCACTACCTTCGCGGCGGCGATACACTCGTCCCACTTCTGATAGAAGAGGTAGAAACGGGCTGCAAAGGCATAGGCGGCCTTCTGGTTGAAATGGTACTTCGGCACCGAGTAGAACTCGTCGGTGATCAGCGGCAGACCCTCGATCAGGTCGGCGTCGATCTTGGAATAGACATCGGCCAGCGTACCGCGGGTGTATTTGGGGTTGAGTATTGTTTCGGCCTTCTCCATGTAGGGGATGCCAAGGTCTTCCGACGCATACTGCGGATTGTAAGCCTGACAGAACATATTGGCCAGACAGAAATGAGCGTATGCACGGCAAATGAGCGCTTCGCCCTTGGCGGCCTTCAGCTGCGGGGTGTCGGCGCCGCCCAGCTCCTTGATGGCGTCGAGCGCTTGGTTGGCAGCGGCAATCGCCATGTAATACTGACTCCATACGGCCTGAGGCGCTTCGTTGGTAACGGCCGCCGTAACGTCCTGCCAGCGGTAGTACTCTTCCTGTTCGGGTTCGAAGTTCGGTGAAACCAATGCCGTTTCATCGACATTGTCCGATGCGTATTCGCAGGTTACGGGGTAGGTATGTTCGGAATATGCCGAAACCAGCAGACTGGTGATCTTGTCGCTCGAATCGAGTTCGGTTCGGTTGTCCGGCATCTCATCCAGAAAGTCGTTACAAGCGGGAAGCGCCACGAGGGCAGCCGCGAGTACGATTAGCGTGGTTATTTTTTTCGTATTCATATTTTTCATCTTTAGCGTCTGTTATAAACCGATTTTCAGCGTCAGCGTAAATTGCTTGGGCACCGGAACCGCAACACCGCCGGTATTGAAGAATTCGGGATCCTGACCGTTGAGCTTCTTGTCGGCATAGATCAGGAAGAGGTTCGTAGCCTGAAGTTTAAGCGACATGTTCGAGAAACGGAGTTTCTTGATCCAGCGCTTCGGGAAGTCGTAGGTCAGCGAAATCTCCTTCATGCGGATGAAGTCGCCCTTGGCGATACGTGCCGTCGAATAGTTGTAGGCATTGTAAGCGCGCGAAAGGTAGTTGTCCTTCTTGACCTGACGCTTGTTGGCGATAACCGGAATATCCGTATGGTTCTCATCGCCCGGACGCATCCAGCGGTTGCGGAACTCGCGCGGCATGGAGAGCAGGTCGCTGTAGGATTCGGAGAAGACCGGATCCAGACGGATCACATTGCCGAACGAGTAGGTGATGAAGACATTGAGCTTGAAGCCGTAGAGACGGAACATGTTGCCGAAGCTACCGAAATCCGTCGGATCGGCCGTACCCGAATACTTCAGATGTCCGAGGTTGTTACGCTCTTGGAAGTTGATCGAGGTGGTCGTGAGCTGGCCTTTCTCGTTGATGAACTGCGGGATACCCTCGTCGTTCAGGCCTTGGAAGTCGAACGAGAAGATCGAACGCGAAGGATAGCCTTCCATACCGAAACCGGTGCCCGATACGAGGTCGATGGCACGCTTGTACGACATCAGGTCGGTCACCTCCTCTTTCAGGTGCGAATAGATGAAGTCCGTAGACCAGCTGAAATTCTTGGTTTCGATGTTGCGGGTCGAAAGAGTCAGCTCGACACCCGAAGATTTCAGACCGGCGACGTTACCGTATTTCATCACCTGACCGCCGATACCCTGCGTGTTGATCACACCGATCAGGTCGTGGTTGTCACGCTTGTACCAGTCGGCTGCGAGGCTGATGCGGTTGTTCAGGAAGCCCATGTCGATACCGACGTTCACCTCGTTCTTCTTCTCGTAAGTCAGCTCGCTGTTCTCCAAGTCGTAAATCGTCAGACCCGACTCGGTAACACCGGCCGAAGGACGCCACGGGGTATTGCTCGTAATGACGACGCGCGAGTTGGTCACGAAGCTGGGGCCGCGGTCTGCGGTCAGCGAGTAGGAAGCCTTCAGCGACAAGTGCGACAGTGCGGGACGCAGCGCCTCGAAGAAATTCTCTTCGTGTACGTTCCATGCACCGGCGACGTTCCATGTCGGCAGCCAGCGGGCGCTGCGGCTCTTACCCATGCGGTTCGTTCCTTCGTAACGGAAGGTTCCGTTGAGGGTGTAGCGGCCGTTCCACGAATAGGTGCCGTTGAAGAAGAAAGCGACGTTGCGGTAATGGGTGTCGGCCAGACCGAAGTAGTCGGTGTTCTCCTCCTTGCCTTTCTTGAATACCTCATAGGCGTAGAAGGGGATCAGGCCCATCGAGTACTGCATACCCCAGCCGTTGAACCAAGATTCGTGACGGTCGCTCTGGTTGACCTCCATACCTCCGTAGAGGTTGATGATGTGCTGGTTGTTGATCTCCGTATTGTACGAAGCGGCGAAACGGAAGTCGTACGACAGCATGTTGTTGTCGCGGCGCTTGTAGATACCGCCCTTGGGCAGGATCGAAATAGGCACTGCATACGCATTGTCGGGATCGGTATACAGGAACGGGTTGTTGTCACGGATCACCGTAGTAGCCATTGCACGGTAGGCGCGGGCCTGATTCGAATAGTCCGTAATGTTGTGCTCCTGCGTCGTAGCCGAATATTTGATGGCGGCCAGTGCGCTCAGTTCGAGACCCGTGACGGGTTTGTAACGCAGCTCCGCTTGGAACTTCGTATCCACGACGTTGAGATCGATGTAGTTCTTCCCAAGTTCGTCGAGAATGTTGAAGGGAGCGTAGTTGCGCGTGTAGAATTCATCGGGATCGAGCGTCCGGGACGAATTCATGGCATAAGAGTAGGGGTTGATGTCGAAATCGCGCTTCACCTCGCCGAATACCACGTCGGTCGTCGCGGCCAGCGTACCCGGAGCCGTTTGCTTACGGTAAGAACCGCTCGAAATCAGGTTCAGCGTCAGATTGTCGAAGATATTATAGGTAGCATTGAGGTTCGCCGTATAACGCTCCACCTCGCTGGCCTTGGTCCATCCCGGATCGAACATGGCGCTCATCGAAGCGTAGTACTGCGACTTCTCGGTACCGGAGCTGAGGCTGATCGAGTGCGTGTGCATCAACGTACTCCGGAAAAGCTCCTTGAACCAGTCCGTGTTGCGGTACTCGGCCTTACGCAGGTAGCGGTTGCGCGCAGCCTCCGTATTTTCGAGTTTGCCCGTATTTACCAGCTCCCACATTTTGCCGTAAACACCGCTCGAAGAGGCGTTTGCGATAGTCGAGTTGTTGAGCCAGCCCTTAGCGGCCATTTCCTGATATACCGACATCTGATCCTGAGAATTCATGATGTTGAAATCGGCATAGCGCGGCGTCATGCGGAACGTATAGTCGCCGGTATAGCTGATGCGGCTTTCGCCTGCGCGGCCTTTCTTGGTCGTAACGACGATCACGCCGGCCATAGCGCGCGCACCGTATATGGAAGTTGCGGAACCGTCTTTCAGAATGCTGAAGCTCTCGATGTCGTCGGCGTTGAGACCTGCGATGGCGGAGCTGATCAGCGTCGTGGCGTCACCCGAAGAGAGTGCGTCGGCGTCGATGTCGATCACATCCTCCATAATGACGCCGTCCACAACCCAGAGGGGCTTCGAGCTGCCGAAGATCGACGTCGCACCGCGGACGCGGATCTTGGGAGCGGTACCGAACGTACCCGATACGTTCTGCACCGAGACTCCGGCCGAACGGCCTTCCAGACCGCGGCTGATATCGGCCATACCCGAAAGTTTCACATCGTCGGCAGAAAGGCGGTCCGCCGCACCCGTAAAGAGTCGTTTGTCGGTCTTGGTCATACCCGTAACCACGACGGACTCGATAGTCTGCTCGTCAGGAACAAGGGTAATCTGCATGTTCGGACGGATCTTCACATCCTGCGTAACATACCCCAAATAGGAGATTTGCAGTTCCTCGGATTTCGCCGGAACATTGTTCATAACGAAAAATCCCTGCTGATCGGTGGATACACCGATGGTCGTACCTTTGACGATAACCGAAGCGCCGATCACGGCCGCTCCGTTTTCATCAACGACACTACCGCGCACTTGTTTGGCTTGGGCGAATGCCCCCGCTGCAAACACAAGTACTCCAATTAACGATAGTAGGATTTTTTTTACCATAAGCGTTAATCTATTAGTTAATTTTTTAAAATAAAAAGTTCACTAGCAAAGATAAACGTTTGGCGATTCATATACAAATAAATTTTTAAAATAATTTACTACTATTACACATATTCTGCGGATTAACGTCCGCCACTTACAGTTTTCCCGGCAAAGTGTCGGGCTGGTTACAGATTGTAACCGCCGGTTTTCGGTCTTTTCGGTGATTTCCGGTGATTTTCCCTCCGGGAAGGGGCGCAAGGGGCGGATGACGGCGCTTAGATGAGCTTTGTGCCGGCTTCGGGTGCATCCGGAGGAAGCAAATTGCGGTAAAGGGAGTTGATTCGCTTCGACAGACGTTCCATTTCGCCGTCGAGCTGCGAGTGCGTAATGGTGGCATAAATCTGCGTAGTTCGTATGTTTCTATGTCCCAGCAGCTTGCTGATCGTCTCGATAGCTACGCCCTGCGACAGGGTGATCGTCGTGGCGAAGGTATGGCGGGCCGAATGGAATGTAATCTGTTTCATAATGCCTATTTCGGACATGATTTTGTCGAGACAGGCATTGCACCAGCCGTTGCTCGGAAGGTCGAAGATTCGCTTGGTCCGGGTCATCGGCCTGTGCTTGAGCAGAATGTTGTAAGGCACTTCGAACAGCCGGACGTTTACTTCGGAACCCGTTTTGCGGCGCGTCGTACTGATCCACAACTGTTTATTCTCCTGCTGGATATTTTCCAGCGTAAGGTCCTTCATGTCGATATAAGACAAGCCGGTGAAACAGCTGAACAGAAAGGCATCCCGGATAAGTTGTAAGGTGGGAGTGTCGCCCTCGTACTGCATCAGTTTGTTGATCTCGCTCATGGAGAGGTAATTGCGCGTTACGAATTCGCTTTGTAATTTGTAATTTGCAAACAGATCCTTGTTCATATAGCCTTTGCTGCGGGCCAGCATCAGGATGTGTTTGAGGGCGATCATGTAGATCCACGTGGTATTTTTCTTATGGGCGCACTCCTGCGCTATGTAGGAATGAAAGCCCGTAAGGAATTCGCGGTTGAGTTCCTTGAACATTAAATCCTTCCGGTTGTACTTGTCCCAGACGAAATCCGCCAGATGCCGGCATACACACCTATATTTATAATATGTGGTCATGCTGCGGCTGACGCCGACCATGCGTTTGAATTCGTCGTTGTGCTGCTTGAAGAAGGCGACCACGGTCTCCTGCTTGTGATTGCCGCCGAAATACATCTCTTTGACCATCACCGGAGTAACGAAGGCCTGCTCGTAAAAGAGCTTGTTGTAGCATCTCTCGATGTGAAATCGGATATTGGCCAGCTTTTCGTTGATTTGGACGGCCATGTTGCTCCGTCCGCAGACCCGCCCCTGTGCGGTGTCCCAACTGGCGGGAGTGACCGAGAGCCGTGTGGAAAATTGCGTCCGCTGTCCGTTGATCGTGATGCGTCCCATGATCGGGGCCCAACCGTTCCGCAGAGGCGCATTCTTCTTGATGTAGAATAGAACCTTGAACGTGTTTCTCATTGTTTTTAACAACCTTTTTCATTAACCTATACAATACACAAACCGCTTTAAAGGTAATGATTAAGTAACAACCATATGACGCATGATTGAGTCTAAATAGCTTATTTTCCCCTTGTTGTCGTATTCGGAAGGGTTACGCTGTAGTAACAGATGTGCAACCGATACAACGTCCTGTTGTGAGACAGACGTTTGGTTATCAATTAATTAGACTGCAATTGGCAGATTTGGCCGGAGACGGGCCTCGCGTATTGATTATGAACAATTTACATTATACTAACGCGGGCAGTTGACTTTTTATTTTAAAATTAATTAAAATTAACGCTTATGGTAAGAAAAATTGTACTATCGTTAATTGCCGTATTCGTGTTCTTGGCATATGCCACGGCCCAGAATAGGCAGATCTCCGGTACAGTTTCCGATGCAAACGGACATCCGGTTGCAGGCGCGACCGTCATTGTAGATGGGACCTCTCTGGGGACCACGACCAACACGGCCGGCGAGTATACGCTTTCGGCTCCGGTGAACGGCACGCTCGTGGTGACGTTTGTCGGTTTTGAGCCGCAGCAGCTGCCTATCGCCGGAAAAACCCGGATCAACGTCACGATGAAGGAGGATGCGCAAGCGATCGACGATGTGATCGTCGTGGCCTTCGGTACGGCAAAGAAAGAGGCTTTCACCGGTTCGGCTGCCGTCATAAAATCGGATGAGATTGCCAAGGTGCAGACCTCCAACGTGGCGACGGCTCTGGTCGGCCGCGTGGCCGGTGTGCAGACCTCCAGCACGTCGGGAGATCTCGGCAAGACCCCCTCGATCCGCGTCCGCGGTTTCGGTTCGATCAACGCCGGCAAGGAGCCGCTCTGGATTGTGGACGGCATGCCCTATGAAGGCGACCTGAACAACCTGAACACGAACGACATCGAGTCGATGACCGTCCTCAAGGACGCCGCTTCGAACGCTCTGTACGGCGCCCGCGGCGCCAACGGCGTGATTATGGTCACCACCAAAAAGGCGAAGTCGGGCGACGCCGTCGTGACGATCGACGCCAAGTGGGGCGTCAACTCGAAAGCGCTGGAGGAGTACGACGTGATCACCTCGCCCGCGCAGTATTACGAGACGCATTTCAAGGCGCTCTACGGCTATTATGCGCAGACCAATCCGGCGGCGAAGGCCTATGCGCTGGCCAGCAGCGGCCTGACTTCCAACGGCACGGGCGGTCTGGGATACAACGTCTATACGGTTCCCGAAGGGCAGGCGCTGATCGGCACCAACGGCAAGCTGAATCCGAACGCGACGCTGGGCCGCAAGATCATCTACAACGGACAGGAGTATTGGCTGACGCCCGACGACTGGATCGACGAGGCTTACCAGTCGGCGTTCCGTCAGGAATACAACGTGAACATCTCCGGTGCGACGGAGCGCAGCTCGTTCTACGCTTCGCTCGGTTATCTGGACAATACGGGTATTATCAAAAGTTCGGCGCTGGAGCGCTATACCGCGCGTCTGAAGGCCGATTATCAGGCCAAGAAGTGGCTGAAGGTGGGCGGCAACATGTCGTATGCGCACTTCAGCAACAGCAACGGCAACTCGAACGAAGGATCGGCTTCCTCGACGGCCAACATCTTCGCGTTCTCTGCACAGATGCCCCCGATCTACCCGGTATACATCCGCGACGGTTCGGGCCGCATCATGGTGGACGACAACGGCTATCAGATGTACGACTACGGCGACAAGGGCAATGCGGGTCTGACCCGTCCGCTGCTGCCCGGCGCCAACGGACTGCAGACCAGCTGGCTCAACAAGAAAAAGGCCGAGGGCAACGCCTTTTCGGGCAGCGGCTTCGTGGACATCTCGCTTTACAAGGGGCTGAAGCTGACGGTAAACGGCAGCACCAACATCGACGAAACCCGCACGACCTATCTCAACAACCAGTATTACGGTCAGTTCGCCGAGGCGGGCGGTACGATTTCGAAGTACCACACCCGCGACATCGCCTACAACCTTCAGCAGATTCTGAACTACAACGAGACCTTCGGCAAGCACAACGTGGGGCTGATGGTCGGTCACGAGTACTATCAGAAAAAATATTACTACCTGAGCGGCACCAAGTCGAAACTCTTCTCCTATGACAACGAGGAGCTCGGCGGAGCCGTCGTTGACGGCGCGGGCGCCCACTCCTACATCGACGACTACAACTCGGAGGGTTACTTCATGCGCGCCCAGTACGACTATGCGGGCCGCTACTTCGTGAGCGGTTCGTACCGCCGCGACGCATCGTCGCGCTTCCACCCCGACCACCGCTGGGGCAACTTCTGGTCGGTAGGCGCCGCGTGGCTCCTCAATCAGGAGAACTGGTTCGACGCTCCTTGGGTGAACATGCTGAAACTCAAGGCATCTTACGGTTCGCAGGGCAACGACAACATCGGCAACAGCACCATCGGCTACTACCTCTACACCGACACCTATTCGATCGAGAACAACAACGGCGAAATCGCCGTGCTCTTCGGGCAGAAAGGCAATCCCAACATTACGTGGGAGACCAACACCAACCTGAACATCGGTACGGAGTTCGGTTTCTGGAACAACCGCCTGAGCGGAAGCGTCGATTTCTTCAACCGCAAGACTTCGGACATGCTCTTCGCATTCTCGGTTCCTTCGTCGCTGGGTTACTCGTCCTATTACGCCAACGTGGGCGACATGGTCAACCGCGGCGTCGAGGTGGAGCTGAACGCCGACCTGATCCGCACGAAAAACGTATTGTGGAGCTTCAACCTGAACCTGACCCATGTGAAGAATGAGGTCACCTATCTGGCTCCCGAACACAAATCCACGACCGTGGAGGGCTACAAAGGCTATATCGACGGCAGTTATTTCGTCGGCGAAGGGCTGCCGCTCTACACCTATTACCTGCGTTCGTACGCCGGCGTCGATCCCGAAACGGGCGCTTCGCTCTGGTACAAGGACGTGAAGGGCGACGACGGCAAGATCACCCGGACCAAGACTTCGGACTACACCTCCGCGACCCGCTACCTGCACGACAGCGCGATTCCTTCGGTATACGGCGGCTTCTCGACCTCGGTTTCGGCCTACGGCGTCGATTTCTCGATCTCGTTCAACTACCAGATCGGCGGCAAGGTCTACGATTCGGGTTACGCCAGCTTCATGTCGTCGCCCTACGGAACCACCGTCGGCACCAACTACCACAAGGACATCCTCAAGGCGTGGACGCCCGAAAACAAAGGCTCGGACATTCCCCGTCTGCAATACGGCGACCAGTATACGACGAGCGTCTCCGACCGTTTCCTGACCGACGCGAGCTACCTGAACATCTCGAACATCAACGTCGGCTATACGCTGCCGTCGAAGATCACCCAGAAATTCGGCGTACAGAAACTGCGCGTCTATCTGGCCTGCGACAACGTGGTCTACTGGTCGAAGCGTCAGGGACTCGACCCGCGTTATTCGTTCACGGGAGCGACCAACTTCTCCAACTACTCGCCGATCCGCACTATTTCGGGCGGTGTAACCGTACAGTTCTAATCTAACGGATAAAACAGGGATTGAAATGAAAAACATATTGAAAACAACGACACTCGCCCTTGTCTGCTCCATGGCGCTCACGGGCTGTATCAAAGAGACCTTCCCCACCGACAGCGCGACTTCCGGACAGGTCCGCGATTCGCCGACTGCGGTGGAGGCCATCGTCAATGCCATCCCCGTCAACATGACCTACCCCTATTCGGTGTACGGCAGGACGAACAACTACGGCTTCGACTTCGGCTATCCGGGCATGATGTGCGCTACGGACGCCGCCACGGGCGACGTGATATGCTCCTCCGGCGACGAAGGTTCGGGATATGACTGGTTCACCTACTGGCAGTCGGGCATTCTGATCGGTCCGACGCAGACCGTATGCCGCTTCCCGTGGAACTGCTACTATACGTTCATCAAATCGAGCAACGACGTGGTCGGCCTGCTGGCGGGCGTGGAACTTTCCGAAGCGCAGAAAAGCTATCTGGGCTTCGCCAAAGCTTATCGCGCCCAGCTCTATCTGGATCTGGCCCGACTGTACGATCCGCTCGACAACAAGTACACCGACGTTTCGGGCGTCAAGGGGTTGACCGTCCCGATCGTGGACGAGAACACCACCGAGGATATGGCCCGCAACAATCCGCGCGTGACGCGCGAGGCGATGTTCGAATTCATCCTCAGGGACCTCGACGACGCCGAGGCGCTGCTGGCCAACTACACCTCTTCGTCGAAGACCAATCCGAGTCTGGCCGTGGTCTACGGCATCAAGGCGCGCGCTTACCTCTGGTTGGGCGGCTTCGATTCGTCGAAGTATGCCGACGCCGCGACGTATGCCCGCAAGGCCATCGACGCCTCGAAATGCACGATCATGACCGAAGCGGAGTGGCTGAACCCCAAAACGGGCTTCAACAAAGCCAACAATTCGTGGATGTGGTACCTTCCGCAGTCTACCGAAGGCATCGCCAACCTTGTGAATTTCGCGGCATGGCGTTCGAGCGAGGCTACGTGGGGGTATGGCGGCAAATACGTTTTCGAAGGCGTTACCAGCAATTTCTACAACGAAATATCCGACACCGACTGGCGCAAGCGCGCGTTCGTGGGACCCGATGCCAAATATGCCGATTACAGCGACATTACCAACCTGACGGCGGCGCAGTTCGCCAACCTCCCGGCCTATGCGAACCTGAAGTTCCATCCCGCCGAAGGCGAGACGGCGACCTATTCCGTCGGCAACGTTACCGATATTCCGATGATGCGCGTCGAGGAGATGTACCTGATCGAAGCCGAGGCTACGGCGCACGCCGACGCCTCCGCAGGTCTCCAGCTGCTCAAAACCTTCATGGCCAAGCGCGACCCGGAATTCAGCACCTCGGCCGTGTCGTCTGCCGACGTCGTGGAGGAGATTATCTGGAACAAGCGTATCGAACTATGGGGCGAAGGCGTCGTATTCTACGACTTCAAGCGTCTGAATTACAGCCTGAAAACCGGCTACGTCGGCACGAACGTACCTTCGGACTGCCGCTTCTCGACCGACGGCCGCGCACCGTGGTGGAACTTCTGTATCCCCGAAACGGAGACCCAGCAGAACACCGCGCTCGAATCGCAGAACAACCCCAATCCCGTGGGAATCATCGATCCGTGGGTGCAGTAACGTAAGTTTTCATGGATGATTTAAAACCGAAAAACATATGAAAGCAATCAAATATTTCTTATACGCGCTTATTGCGACTTTCGTGTTCGCAGGGTGTTCCGACGATCCGACCTACACCCGCGGCGAATCCGAGGCCGACGGCTGCTACGGGGTTTACTTCCCCTCGCAGGACAACGCCGCGGACCTCGAACTCGATCCGGCCGATCCGACGGTACTGACCTTCACGGCCATGCGTACCAACGACGCCGACGCCATTACGGTTCCCGTGACCGTTACGGGCAGCGAGGACGCGATCTTCTCCGCTTCGGAAATCTCGTTCGACGACGGGGCGACGGAAACGACCTTTCAGGTCTCTTTTCCCGACGCCGAAATCGGTACGACCTATTCCTGCAACATCCAGATCGAAGACAAGAAATACGCCTTCATCTACGGTGAAAAGGCTTCGGGCGTAAGCTTCTCCGTCACCCGCGTGAAATGGAACCTCGTGACCGGGCCGAAAGGCGAGACCAAGGGCAAATGGCGCGACGACATTCTCAGTTCCGCCTACGGAATTCCCAACCGTTACGGCGAAGGCGAGGTGGAGATCTACGAACGCGACGACAACCCCGGCTACTACCGCATCAGCAACGTCTACTCGGCGGAGTATCTGGCTTCGCTGCTGAACATGTCTCCGTCCGAAGTGTCGGGCAACCGTTCGGACGTCATTACCTATATCGACGCGACGAATCCGGATAAGGTCTGGCTGCCCGAACAGTCTACGGGCGTGTTCCTCAACAGCGGCGACGGTATCGTCAGCTTTGCCTCGCAGGTGCCGGAAAACGGATTCAATGGCAGCGGGTACGGCACCAACGTGAACGGAGTCATTACATTCCCGGCCAAAAGCGTACTGCTGATGTTCGGCGACGACGGCTGGTATGTCGGCAACGCCGGCGGCATGCAGCGTCTGATGCTGCCGGGAGCAGAGGAGTACGACTACTCGCTCGCCCTGACCGACAGCGAACCGGCCGACGGCAAGGTCGAGATCGCAGCCAAACTGGGCGCCGACGTCGCCAAGGTGAAATACGCCTTCTTCGAAGGAGTCTTCGGCGACGCCATCGCCAAGGCGAATTCGGCGGGCATCGACGCGGGAACGGTCGAGTCGAAGGAGATCACGGCGGACGGAACCATCGTGGCCCAATTCGAAGAGACCGGCAAATACACCGTCGTTGCCAACATTTACGATGAGGCGGGCGAGCTTCAGGGCTACGAATTCCTGTCATTCGGCTACGTCAAGGCCGGCGACGACAAACCCGTCGTGCTGAGCGTCCGTACGGAGCTTACGTGGGAGTTCGAAGCGCAGGGACACACTCCCGAAAACTCTATCCGCTCCATTATATTCGGTGAAAATATCGAATCGGGCTACATGGGACTCTTCAAGAGTGCCGACCTGACCGGTAAAAGCAGCGAGGACCTGATTGAAATAGCCAAAACGTCCGGCAAGGCAATTACGGCTGAAGAAATTGACAAGATCAACGACACGGGTCTCTCGCTGCTTCATAAAGGCTTGAACGCCGGTACGGATTACGTGCTGCTGGTGTGGGCTTACAACGGCTATTACGGCAAACTGTACAGCGTGCAACAGACTACGGCAGGCAAACCGGATCCGCTGCAGATCCACTATACGTACGACGATGTCGAAAACGGCCTGACCAAGGCGGGCTACTGCGGAACGTGGGATTATTATGCGGTCGATGCCTATGACAAGACCGGCAACACCTCCCGTCAGTACTTCGGACAGGTAGTCGTCGAAGACGGAGGAACGACTTCCGGATATGCGGATTTCGACAACGTATTCAGCGACTACGTGAAGGTGTCCGGACTTACGGGTGCTCCTCAGGCGTTCAATGCCGGCGAATCGCAGTATATGGCGTGGAGCGGCGGCCTTCTCTACGTACTCGCTCCGCAGCTGATCGGCAACGTGACGCTTCAGGGAACGGATTACTTCGTGAACGTGGCTTATACGGCCGAGGGTGACGACGGAGTTTACAGCGGACGCGGCCTGCTTCTGGGCGCGCCGGTGGCCGACGGACTGGTGGCTTTCGTGCCGAATCCCCAGCTTCAGGCGTCGAACAATCTGACGTTCACGGGTATGTGGTTCGGAATCTATGCGGACTACGATCCTGCGACGAACAAATTCTCCGGCGGCGAAGGAGGCATCGTCTTCCATGAATGGCTGCTGCTCGCAGACCCGGATTTGTATCCGGCCGCCGATATGGCTTCCGTGGTAAAGGCGCTCTCCGTGCAGCCCGGCAATTACGTGGAACTCCGCGGGCCGGAGCTTGCGAAAGTAATTGTCGGCGAAAACAGAATGCCCGCCGACCGCGGCCGTGAGTGCGAAATCGTCGGCATGCCCGCTTTGGGCGCCGCCAAGGCCAAGGTGGAATTCCGTCAGGGAATCGCCGCCCGGAGTGCGGACTTCATCCGCAGGACCGGCGCGAAAATAACCGAATAAAAAACTGTCGTTCGGACAGTACGACTATCACCGGGGAGCCGGCCCGCGAGGCCGGTTCCCTTTTTAAATTCACCTACCATGACTGACAAGAAAATTTTACTGCTCGCGCTGCTGTTCCTTGCGGGCTGTGCCTCGGACCCGATGGAAGAGAGCGGCGGCAAGGAGGCGCCGGCGACCGCCATGCGCAAGATCGTCAATGCTCCCGCGAATGCCGCGCGGGGCGAACTGCTGATCTATTTCGACGGCGATGCCGTCGGGGACGTCGAACAGACCGCCGCTGCGGCGGCCGTTACGCGTACGGCGGCGACGCGCTCCGGGATAGCGCCCGTGGACGACATCTTCACACAACTGGGCGTCGCTTCGCTGCGCCGCGTATTTCCCTGCAATCCGGTCGCCGAAGAGCGCACCCGCGCGGCGGGACTGCATAAATGGTATATCGTGACGTTCGACGAGGAAGTCGATCTGGACGCAGCGGCACGGCGGCTCGCCGCCGTTTCGGAGGTGAGCTTCGTGCAGTTCAACACCAAACTGCAGCTGGCTTCGGACAACAGGGCCTGTCCCTACAGGGGCGGTTCGGCGGCGACGCGCGCCGCCGCCGGAGGTTTCAACGACCCCGGCTACAAGGACCAGTGGCACTACAGCAACAACGGCGATAGGGTATTTGCCGAAACGACGCGCGCCGGAGCGGATATCAACGTGGAGGAGGCGTGGAAACTCGCCGCGGGCGATCCGTCGCTGACCGTGGCGATCGTCGATCAGGGCATCAAGTACTCGCATCCCGATCTGGCGGCCAACATGTGGATCAACAAGGCCGAGCAGAGCGGTACGACGGGCCGCGACGACGACGGCAACGGCTATGCCGACGACGTTTACGGCTACAACTTCGCGCTGGGCACGAGCCGGCTGACATGGGACGTCGAAGCTTATGACGACAAAGGCAAGAACGTCGGCGATTCGGGCCACGGCACCCACGTCGCTGGTACGGTGGCCGCCGTCAGCAACAACGGCGTCGGCGTGTCGGGCATCGCGGGAGGCACGGGCAGGAACGACGGCGTGAAACTCATGTCGTGCCAGATATTTTCGGGCGGTGAGGGCGGTTCGGCCGCCGTTTCCGCCGAAGCGATCAAATACGCCGCCGACAACGGGGCGTCGATTCTCCAGTGTTCGTGGGGCTACCCGGCCGGAGCGGTCACGACCGACAACGCCTACGCCAGCGGGGCGCGGATCGAAAAGCAGGCGATCGACTACTTCATCGCGACGAAAAACAACGCCGTTCTCGACGGCGGGCTTGTGATTTTCGCTGCGGGCAACGACGCCAAGGCCATGTCCGGTTATCCGGGCGCTTACCGCGATTACATTTCGGTCACCGCCTTCTCGCCCGACTATCTGCCGGCCTACTACACGAACTACGGTCCGGGCTGCAACGTTGCGGCTCCGGGCGGCGACGCCTATATCTCGCCTTCGGGAAGCAGCGCTGCGCAGGTGCTTTCGACGCTTCCGTCCGAGCTTTACCAGTCGGATTACGGCTATATGCAGGGTACCTCGATGGCCTGCCCGCACGTATCGGGCGTCGCCGCGCTGGGACTTTCCTACGCGCTGGCCAAAGGGAAGCAATATACGGTGGCCGAATTCAAATCGATGCTTCTGACTTCGGTGAACGACATCGACACCTACCTCGACGGCACCAAACAATCCCTGACCACCATGCAGCTGCGCAATTACCGCAAGCAGATGGGTACGGGAGCGATCGACGCCTACCAACTGCTCATGCAGATCGAGGGCACACCCTGCCTGAAAGCGAAAGTCGGCGTACAGCAGCAGCTTTCGCTCGACAAGTACTTCGGCAAGGCTTCGGCGAACCTGACCTATCTCGGCGTCGAGATCTCGCAGGCTGACAGGACCAAGCTCGGTATTTCGGCGGAGCCGACCTTCGTGTCCGGGAAACTGAGGCTGCACTGCACCAAGCCGGGCGTGGCCCGAATAACGGTCAGGGCGGTTGCCGGAGGCAGCGGTCTCGGCACGGGGACATCGATGGGCGGCATGGAGATCGCCAAGGAGTTCGCCGTCATCGCCCGCGCGGTACAGACCGAAAACGGAGGTTGGTTGTAATATAAACGCATGAAGATTATGAGAAAGACTATCTATATCGTACTGGCCGCACTGGGCTTGTGTCTGTTCGCCGGCTGCGGATCGTCGGACAAGGAGAAGGTGTCGCCGCTGGTAAAACAGCTTGCCGGCGAATGGCAGCTCAAAACGTGGAACGGCGAAGCTCCGCGGGATTTCGATGCCTATGTCTCCTTCGGCGCGGACCGTTCGTTCGAAATATACCAGCGGATCGAGCAGGTGGGCTACCAGAAGTATTCGGGAAAATACGAGATCAGAAACGGGATGCTCGGCGGCGTATACAGCGACGGCAAGCCGTTCGGCAGCACTTACGACATCGCTTTCGACGAGTCGGGCAATACGCTGACGCTGACCAGCGCCACGGGCGTCGCCGAGACGGGCGTTTACGTGCGCGCCGCGATTCCCGACGGGGTCAAAAACGGAGCGGCCGTAATGAAGAGTTCCCGGACGGTTCCGATCCGGCTTTTGTAGAATATCGCAGGCGGGATCGCTCCCCTCTGGCGCCATGTGCGGCATCGTTAGATGCCGCACATTTTTTATGCACTTTCCACCCGGTTTCCGGCTCCGGTTTCAGTCCTCAGGCAGCTCGAAGCGGTTATGCTCTGGTAACGTTCTTACCTGTTCGGTTATTTTCAATCAGTTGATCTTGAGTGAGTTGTTTGGTGTTTTCAGGTGACCGTATAGTTGCAAAGGTGCCTGCGTTCGCGCCTTTTTCCGGCATCGAAAATCGAAAACGGTACTGAAGGTCAAACCATTGGGAATATCTGCAAACCCGAATAGAGGATGCTGGCTTTCTATTTTAAAAAAATTAACTAATAGATTAACGCTTATGGTAAAAAAAATCCTACTATCGTTAATTGGAGTACTTGTGTTTGCAGCGGGGGCATTCGCCCAAGCCAAACAAGTGCGCGGTAGTGTCGTTGATGAAAACGGAGCGGCCGTGATCGGCGCTTCGGTTATCGTCAAAGGTACGACCATCGGTGTATCCACCGATCAGCAGGGATTTTTCGTTATGAACAATGTTCCGGCGAAATCCGAGGAACTGCAAATCTCCTATTTGGGGTACAAGACTGCTACGGTAGCCGTTGCGCCTGAGGTGAAGGTCACGCTCGAGCCGGATTCTCAGACCGTGGAGACGGTCGTGGTTACGGGTATGACCAAAACGGATAAACGACTGTTCACCGGTGCATCCGACCAGTTGGTTGCCGACGATGTGAAACTATCGGGTCTGGCCGATATCAGCCGCGGTCTGGAAGGCCGTTCGGCCGGTGTCTCGGTGCAGAACGTATCGGGTACGTTCGGTACCGCTCCCAAGATCCGCGTCCGCGGTGCGACGTCGATTCACGGCAGCTCGAAGCCGCTTTGGGTCGTGGACGGCGTCATTATGGAGGATGTCGCCGATATTTCGGCCGAGGACCTCTCTTCGGGTGACGCCACGACGCTGATCGGTTCCGCCATCGCGGGTCTGAACGCCGAGGATATCGAGAGTTTCAATATCCTGAAGGACGGTTCGGCCACCTCGATCTACGGTGCGCGCGCTATGGCCGGCGTGATCGTCATTACGACCAAAAAGGGACGTGCCGGCGTCAGCCATATCAATTATACGGGCGAGTTCACGTATCGTATGACTCCCTCCTACGCCGATTTCAACATCATGAATTCTCAGGACCAGATGTCCGTCTATCAGGAGTTGTACAACAAGGGCTGGCTGGGCAATTCGCGTGTCACCAACGCGTCGGCGAGCGGTGTTTACGGCAAGATGTATTCGCTGATCAATGCCGGACTGCTGGAAAACACCGTGGAGACGCGCAACCGCTACCTGCGCAAGGCCGAGTACCGCAACACGGACTGGTTCAAGGAGCTTTTCCAGAATACGGTCATGCACTCGCATTCGGTAAGTATCACGTCGGGTACCGAGAAGTCCGCCTACTATGCGTCGATCAGCGCCCTTTTCGATCCGGGATGGACGAAGACCAGCGAGATTTCCCGTTATACGGCCAATCTCAATGCGACGTATAATATCTCGGACGCCCTTACGCTCAACCTGATTACCAACGGTTCATACCGTAAGCAGAAAGCGCCCGGAACGCTCGGCGCCACGACCGACTATGTAACGGGCGAGGTGAAGCGCGATTTCGACATCAACCCCTATTCGTATGCCCTGAATACTTCGCGCGTGCTCGATCCGAAGGAGTATTATGTCCGTAACTATGCGGATTTCAATATTCTCCATGAACTGGCGAACAACTATATCGACCTGAACGTCGCCGATGTGAAATTCCAAGGCGAACTGAAGTGGAAGGCTTTCAAGGGATTCGAGGCTTCGGCGCTGGCGTCGGTGCGCTATACCGGAACTTCGCAGGAGCATAACGTACGCGAGGCTTCCAATCAGGCGAACGCCTACCGGGCCATGGGTACGACGACGATTCGCGACAACAACCCGTTGCTGTACAAGGATCCGGATGATATTTACGCCGTTCCCGTATCGATCCTGCCCGCCGGCGGTATCTACACCCGTACGGACAACCGGCTGCTGTCCTATGACTTCCGTTTCTCCGCGACCTATAATACGACGATCAACAATACCCATATCGTCAATGCCTATCTGGGTATGGAGACCAACCAGAGCGATCGTCAGAAAACGTGGTTCCGTGGCTGGGGCCTGCAGTACGATTCGGGTGAAATTCCGTTCTACGACTATCTCGTCTTCAAGAAAGGCAAGGAGGATAACTCGCCCTATTACGAAATGGGCAATACCCACTACCGCAACGTCGCTTTCTTCTTCAACGGAACCTACTCCTACAAGGGCCGCTATACGCTTAACGGCACGCTGCGTTACGAAGGTAACAACGCGCTGGGCCTGACGACCCGTTCGCGCTGGCTGCCTACGTGGAACGTTTCGGGCGCATGGAACGTCCACGAGGAAAATTTCTTCAATTCGATCAGCAAGGCCGTTTCGCACCTGTCGCTCAAGGCCTCCTATTCGCTGACGGCCGACCGCCCCTCGGTGACCAATGCGCTCGCCGTCATCCAGAGCTATTCGCCGTGGCGCCCCTCGGCCGGCGTTACCGAGTCGGGTCTGACGATCAAGGATCTGGAGAACAGCGATCTGACCTACGAGAAGAAGCACGAGCTGAATATCGGTGCGGATTTGGGCTTTCTGGACAACCGCATCAACCTGACCGTTGACTGGTACAAGCGCGACAACTTCGACCTGATCGGTCGGGTGATGACGCAGGGTATCGGCGGCCAGATCCAGAAGTACGGCAACGTCGCGACGATGAAGTCGCGGGGTATCGAGTTCTCGCTTTCGACGAAGAACATCAAGACGAAGGATTTCAGCTGGACCACCGATTTCATCTATTCGCACATGAAGAACGAGGTGACCAAGTTCAATACTTCCACCCGTGCCTTCAACCTCGTTTCCGGTATCGGTTTCTCGCGTGAGGGCTACCCGGTGAATTCGCTTTTCTCCTACGATTTCCGGGGGCTGAACGAAGACGGCGTTCCGACATTCATCAACGAAGCAGGCGTGCTGACTTCGACCGATATCAACTTCCAAGAGACCGAGCGTTTCGACAATCTGGTTTATTCGGGTCCCTCGGAGCCGACGGACGTCGGAAGCTTCGGCAACATCTTCCAGTACAAAGGTCTGCGTCTGAACGTCTTCATCACCTATTCGTTCGGCAACGTCGTTCGTCTCGATCCGGTCTTCTCCAGTATCTATAACGACCTCGACGCCATGCCGCGCGAGTTCCGCAACCGCTGGATGACGCCCGGAGACGAAAGATACACCGATGTTCCGGCTATCGTGTCGAGCCGTCAGGTGCGGAATGACAGCAAGCTGTCGTACGCCTACAATGCCTACAACTATTCTACGGCCCGAATCGCCAAAGGCGATTTCATCCGCATGAAGGAAATTTCGCTGACCTACGACTTCCCGAAGCGCTGGATCAAGAAGCTGAGAATGTCCAACCTCGCGCTCAAGATTCAGGCGACGAACCTCTTCCTGATCTATGCCGACAAGAAGCTCAACGGTCAGGATCCGGAATTCTTCAATTCGGGTGGTGTGGCCACTCCCGTGCCGAAGCAGTTTACCTTAACGCTCAAAATCGGTTTATAATTTAGTTTAAAGCATATGAAAACGAACAAATTGATATATTTCCTGCTTGCGGGACTTCTTGTTGCGGGACTCTCCTCCTGTAACGATTTCCTCGACGAGCAGCCTGACAACCGGACGATTATCGATTCGGAAGAGAAGGCTATCAAGATGCTGGTATCGGCTTATGCGGACAGCCAGCCGTGGCTTTTCCTCGAAATGGCTTCCGACAATACCGATAACCACGGCGCCAATTACGATGGCTGGAGCCGTTTCTGGCAGGAGAGCTATGAATGGAGCGATCCGACCGAAACCGACAACGAAGACGCCGCTCACACGTGGGAAGCCCACTACATGGCTATCGCCAACGCCAACGAGGTGCTCAAGGCCATCGACAAGATGGAGATGACCGACAAGCTGAGCGCCGCAAAAGGCGAAGCGCTTATCTGCCGTGCCTATGCCCACTTCGTGCTGGTGAACGTTTTCTGCCAGCATTACGATCCTGCGCATCCCGACGATCTCGGTATTCCCTATATGGAGAAGGCCGAGACGGAACTCGATCCCAAATACGAGCGCGGAACCGTCGCCGAGGTCTACGCCAAGATCGAGAAGGATATCGAAGAGGGACTGCCGCTGATAAACGACGTGATCTATTCGGTGCCCAAGTACCATTTCAACAAGCGTGCGGCCAATGCGTTCGCGGCCCGTTTTTACCTCTACTACCAGAAATGGGACGAGGCGGTAAAATACGCTACGGTGGCGCTGACCAATTCGCCTGCCGGTTCGCTCCGCAATTATGAGGAGCTGCTGGAATACCCGATGAACAACGGCGCTACACTGAATACGGCGGCTACCTACTATGTCAGTGCGGATCTGACGTGCAATTTCATGATGGCCACCGCCTATTCGTATGCCGGCCGCGTATTCGGCGGATACGGTGTCGGAATGCAGTACAATCACGGACAGATGATTGCCGATAACGAGGGCATAGACTGCACGAATACTCCCTTCGCTCCCTACACGTGGAAGTGCGAACCGCTTCGCTTTGTCAGCGGAATCGACAAAATTCTGCTGCCCCGTGTTCCCTATCTGATCGAGTACCTCGACCCGGTGGCGGGAACAGGCTACAGGCATACCGTCTATCCGCTTTTCACGGCCGAAGAGACTCTGCTGACCCGCGCCGAGGCCTATATCATGCAGAAGGACTACACGGCGGCCCTGAGCGACATGAATCTCTATCTTTCGAATTCATGCAGTAAATACAAGACGCTGACCGAGGCCAATATTTCGAGTTGGGCCGCATCGGTTGCGGATTACGATCCCAAGAATCCGACTCCGAAGAAGCCGCTCAACCCGGCTTTCGAAATCGATCAGACGCAGGAGGGCATGATTCATACGCTGCTGTTGCTGCGCCGCTACGAGACGCTGCATTACGGCCTGCGCTGGTTCGACGTGAAGCGCTTCGGCATCGAGATTTACCGCCGCACCCTGACCAGCAACGATTTGGGAATCAAGAGCGTGGACGATACGCTGGAGGTCCGGGACAACCGCCGTGCCGTTCAGCTGCCCGCCGATGTGCTCGCGGCCGACATGACTCCTAATCCGAGATAATGATAATTCGCTGATCTATATATAAAAGTTGAACGTTATGAAAAAAACAATATTAGGATTATTCGCATTCGTCTGCGCTTTTTCGGGCAGCTCGTGTTCCGAAGACGATCTGAGCGGCACGAGTGTCATCAAACCGGAGCAGACGACGGAGACGCCTTTGGACTCGTGGCTTTACAAAAACTATATCGAGCCTTATAACATCGAGTTCCGCTACCGTTATGAGGATATGGAGAGCGACATGATCTACGATCTGACTCCCGCGAACTACGAGAAGTCGGTTCAGATGGCCAAGCTGGTCAAGCACCTCTGCCTGCAGGCTTACGACGAGGTGACCGGAAGCCGCGACTTCATCACCAGCTACTTCCCGAAGATGGTTTTTCTGGTCGGCAGTCCCGCCTATAACAACAACGGCGAGGTCGTGCTGGGTACGGCCGAAGGCGGAACCAAGATTACGCTCTATGCCGTCAACAATATGGACCCGACCAATGTGGACCTGCTGAACGAGTGGTATTTCAAGACGATCCACCACGAATTCGCTCATATCCTCAACCAGAAGAAGCCCTTCTCGACGGATTTCAATCAGATCACCGGTTTGGCCACGGGCATCCGCTATGTCGGCAACGCCTGCTGGGACGTCTATCCTTCGGAGGACTTGGCGCTTAAGGACGGTTTTATCAGCCGTTACGCTTCGACTTCGGCCGAGGAGGAGTTCGTGGAGGTAAGCTCCATCTACGTCACCAACACGGCCGCCGCTTGGGAGGAGATGCTCGAAACGGCCGGCGAGGTGGGCCGTCCGATGCTCGAAGCCAAATTCGAGATCGTGGACAAATACATGAAGAACGATTGGGGAATCGATCTGGACGAATTGCGCAAAGTCGTTTTACGCCGCCAGAAAGAACTTCCGAACCTCGATTTAGATGCCACTAATTAAGTAAAAAAGGATGTTTATGAAAAAAATATTGATATTACTGGCTCTGCCCCTGCTTTTCAATTCCTGCCTGAAGGACGATGAGGATAAATTCTCGAAATCGGCGACGGAACGCATTGAAGAGGCGGTCAAGGAAGCCATCACTGTACTTCAGGGCGCAGAAAACGGCTGGCGGATGGAGTTGTATCCCGAAGGCGAGCGCATTTACGGCGGCTACACGCTTTTCCTGAAATTCAATGCCGACAATACGGTCGTCGCTTCCAGTGAGAATTTCGCTGCGGGCAAAACCGAATCGTCCTACTATTCGGTGGTTGCGGAGAGCGGTCCCGTACTCGCGTTCGACACCAATAACGACATCATCCATTTCTACTCCTCGCCGACGACGGGCGCTGAACTCGGCATCGGTACGAGCAACGGGGGACTGGAGGGCGATTCCGACTTCATCGTCATGGAGGCTTCCGCCGATTTCGTGAAGCTCAAGGGCCGCAAAACCAACAATTACGCCTACCTCTATCCGATCGAGGCGGGTGTGAACTGGAAGACCGAATTGCAGAGCTATCAGGATGCGGCTGCCAAGATGGACCTGATCTATACCCGTTGCGTGGTTGACGGCGTGACCTATCCGATTGACTGGGAGATGACGCTCAACAACTTCTCTTCCCGCGTTTTCAGGATCTCCTACACGCCGGCTCCCGGAGACGACGGTTCGGTCTCCACGGGCGAGGTCATCAAGGCTCCTTTTGTCTTTACCGAAACGGGTCTTAAATTCTATTCGCCCCTGAAGATCGGAAACGTTGCGGTTTCGGAGATGACTTTCAAGGAGGACTATTATTTCGAGAACGAGGACGGAAGCGTCAAGATCTATTCGCCCAAGCCTGTCCGCTCGAATAACAGGCTTACGATCACTCCTGCGGACATTACCTTCAGCAGCGCGACCGTCAATGTGACGCCGAGCGTCGCCACCGATTATTACTATTTCGACGTTTATGAAAAGGCGGATCTCGAAGGCGAGAGCAACATGGCGATCATCAAGTCGCTGATCTCCGAGATGAACTCCTTGGTCGGAACTTATACGGCCGATTTCGTCGTCTCAGCTCTCGGCAAGAAGGGCGCGGCGAGCGAAATCTTCGAGGACCTCTCTTCGGAAACGGATCATGTGGTCATCGGATTCGGCATCGTCGCTACGGAGAATGTGGTTCTGGCTACGACGGATCTTTTCAGGAAGGAATTCACTACGGAGAAGGCTCCCGAACTCGATGAGGCTTATGCCGCTTGGCTCGGTACGTGGACCGTGACGAGTACGACCTCGATGAAGTCTGCCAAGCCGATCTCCTTCGACGTCACTTTCTCCACGAAGGTCGCCAATACCAACTTTGCGCTTACCGGATGGGCCATCTCGGCTTATCGCGACCGGTTCCCCGCAATTGCCACTTTCGACAAGGAAACCGGTTATATCATGATCCAGAGCTATCAGGAGATCGGAGCTACCGGAGACGGCACCGTTCGCTATGTCGCTCTTTGCCGTGACAAGAATGTAAGCGGTAAATATTATTATCCGGTAGGCGGTTCCTATGTGGGCCTGATCGGTGCCATAATGTCTGACGGAAAGGGCAAGGTTATCGGCAATGAACTCACTCTTACGGGAGATGTGGAGGCCGAGGTGGTTATGATGGACCAGTTCGTTTACAATGGGTCCAACTATCTGGGCAAGTATAATCCGACGGCCGACTCCGGATTTACGGCCGACGACTATCCGGTCGGACCGTTTACACTGGTGAAAAAATCTCCGGCCGCTGCCCCCGTTAAGGGGAAAGCCATGCTGGCAGGTAAATTTGCAGCTGCTGCGGACCGGAATATGAAGCCGGCCGTCCCGCAATTGACTTCGGCGCCGTCGTTCGAACGGCGTGCCGTTAATGCAAATGCAGTGATGCTCAACTAAGATCGCTTGCATTATTGATCAAGGGGAGGGAGGAGCATCGACGGCTCCTCCCTTTTTTTGTGAAGCCGGGGATGGGCGCAAGATGCTTCCGCAACTGAAAAAAGCAGAAAAAATGCAGCGGGCATTTGCAGATTTGAAAAAGAATTTTTACCTTTGCACCACGATAATACGGAAAGGAGTATTCCTGACCCCGATATCGGGATGGTGCCATAGCTCAGTTGGTAGAGCAAAGGACTGAAAATCCTTGTGTCCCCGGTTCGATTCCTGGTGGTACCACATTATTAAAGCGCAAATAGCCATTAAGGCTATTTGCGCTTTTCAGTGTCTGATTTTGTCTGCAAATTGTTTGCATCTTCAAATTTTCCCACCTTTTTGTCTTGGCTGCTTGGTGGTCGAAGTAATAAACAAACTCTCGAAAGTGAACGATTTTTTTATTAAATTCGTTTTGCCAAGAAATGAAAACAACAGATTTCATAGACAAATTGAACGCACAAAATTCTAAATTACTGTGCTGGGAACATATGAAAGAAACAAATCTAAAATCGCTGTAAAATGTGACATCTGTGGTTGGGAGTGGACTCCGATTCCATATAGTCTGTTAAAAGGGCATGGATGCCCCAAGTGTGCGAGAGTCAAGCAGAAAACCCATGCCGAGTTTGTTGAGGAATTGCAATCTCAAAGAGACGACGTCGTGCTGATCGGTAGGTATGTAAAAGCGCTCGAAAAAGCCAAATTCAGATGTTTGAAATGCGGACATGAGTGGAATGTCACTCCTGCGCATATCCTTAGTGGCCGGGGATGTCCAGCGTGTGCACTCTCTCGTCGAGGAGCATCCCAGCGTCTGACAATGGAACTGTTTTTAGAGCGTCTTCATGAAATCGATCCGAATCTTGTCGTCAGGAAAGACGTGGAGTATCGTAACAATCGTACACGTATGCCACTACGCTGTAAGGCTTGTGGATATGAATATGAAATAACACCTCATGATGTTCTGCATAGCCGGGGCTGTCCGAATTGTCACAGAGCATGTACCTCTTTTTTAGAGCAGTTCATATATCATTCTTTTGTTCGTGTTCTTGGGGAATCCAAGGTCCTGTCTAGAGATAAAACCGCAATAGGGGCTGAGTTAGACATATACATACCTGAATTGAAAGCGGCTATAGAACCCGGTTCGTGGTATTGGCATAAAAATCTGGTGGCAAGGGATAGGAAGAAACATCGGATATGTAATGAAAAAGGAATCAAGCTTGTAACCATATATGATCATTATGATAATGAGACTCTTCCTTTTGATAATTGCTTTGTGACTGATTGTGACCTTGCTCATGTCAGCAATAGAAATAAACTGATCGATATGACAAAAAGACTCTTTTCGGAATTTGGCTTGGATTCAATTCTTGATACAGATGAATGGGTAAAAATTAGAAAGAGAGCCAAAATGGATTCAAGACGAATGACTACGGAAGAATTCAAAGAAGAACTCTTCGGAATCAATTATAAAATCAGGGTCGTCGGCGAATATACGAAGGCTAATGACAGGATTAAAGTTCAATGTAAAACCTGTAACCATACATGGAACGCAATACCGGCTTCTTTGCGTTTGGGTGTCGGATGCCCTAAGTGTGCCGGCGTTTTACAACTTACACATGACCAGTTTGTGGCAAGATTACGCGTATTGCAGCCCGATCTGATTCCACTGACGGAATATATCAACACGAAGGAAAAGGTTGTTGTAAAATGTAAAGTATGCGGATATGTATGGTCTACTCAACCTTATCATCTTACTGCAACATCTCCAAGACAAAGAACGGGATGTCCGAAATGTTCGGGCAGGGGCCGGAGAACTCCGGATGAATTTGTTGCGGAGATCGCAAATTTGTCACCTGCAATTAAAATCATTGGAACGTTTGTTGGTAGAAATAAACCTATATTGGTGCAATGTGCCGAATGTAATAGGATTTGGCACGCATGGCCGGGGAGTTTATTGAAGGGCGGCGGTTGTAAAGTTTGCAAATCGAAGCAGGCAATACGACAAAGGAATCGGAAGATAAGGTGCATTACGACCGGAGAGATATTCAATACATTAAGAGAAGCCGCTGAAAAGTACAATGTGAGTCCATCGTCTGTTTGCATATGTTGCACCAATCTTCCAAAGCGTAAGCATGCCGGGGGACTGGAGTGGGAATATATTTTAATATGAAATGAAAAAGGCAGGTTTCTCAGACCTGCCTTTTCGCGTTTGCGATCGTATGCTTTTTTCGACTTGTGCACGGCCCGGAACCTTGCCGGACGGCCGTGCCGTGCGATTTCCTCTTCGCGGCTCGCCTTGCGGTGGGCCTTGAGGTAATCCTGCTGGGTGATCTTTTGCTTTTTCATCTTGCGTTGCGTTTTGACGAGCCGGTGATTTCACCGTTCGCGGCGGCAAAGGTAGCGAATTCGTCCGGATCGGCAAAATCCGCAAAAAAACTTATCTTTGCCGACGATGGATTTCAACCGTTACATATCGGCCGCCGAATTCGCGCCGCTTGCCGAGCTGTTCCGCAGGGAGGGTGAAAGCCTCTTCGTCCCCAAGGACGGCTGTTTTTCGTTCCAGCAGGTCCGCAACCGCCGTAGCGGATTGGTCGAGGAGGGCGCTTTCCGCTATGTGCACGCCACGGAAGCGGGCGAGCGGCATGTCGTCGGGTACGCTTTCGCCGGGGAGTTCGTCGGCGACTATATCTCGATGCGCAACGACGCCCCCGCGTGGGTGAGTATCGAAGCGATGTGCGACAGCCGAGTGCTGACGCTGACGGGCGAACGGCTCGAAAAATTCTACCGGACCGACGCTGCACACGAGCGCTTGGGCCGCACCGTCGCCGAGCATATGCTGGCCGAGATTTACGAACGGCTGCTGCAATCGTACGTCTCGACTCCGCAGGAGCGTTACGAATCGCTGCTGGCGCGCTGTCCCGGCCTGCTCGAACTGGTCCCGCTCCGGGAGCTGGCCTCGTTTCTCGGCGTGCGTCCCGAAACGCTGAGCCGCATTCGCCGCCGGGTGCGGTGATTTCTTGATTCGGATCAAGTGTTTTCCGTTTTCCGCGTCCTATCTTTGCGCATATGAAACGAGCTATTGTCATCGGTGCCACTTCCGGCATCGGCCGCGGCCTTGCGGAGTGCTTTGCGGCGCAGGGATATGCCGTGGGGCTGGTCGGCCGCCGGGAAAATCTGTTGAAGGAGATCGCGCAGGCCGATCCTGCTGCATACCGCTTTGCCGTCGCCGACGTGACGCGTCCCGCCGAGACCGTTGCGGCGCTGGAGCATCTGGCCCAAGAACTGGGCGGCATGGATTTATGCGTGGTCTGCGCCGGAACGGGCGATCTGAATCCCTCGCTGGATTTCGCGCTGGAAGAGACGGCCATCCTTACCAACGTGCTGGGCTGGACGGCGGCCGCGGACTGGGCCTACAACCGTTTCGAGCGGCAGGGCGGCGGACATCTGGTCGTCGTCTCGTCGGTCGGTGGACTGCGCGGCGGGGGGGCGGCTCCGGCCTACAACGCTTCGAAAGCCTATCAGATCAACTACGCCGAGGGTCTGCGGCAGCGCGCCGCGAAATCCAGACTCCCGCTTTACATCACCGACGTCCGTCCGGGCTTCGTCGATACGGCGATGGCCAAGGGTGACGGTCTGTTCTGGGTGATGCCGGTCGAAAAAGCCGTCCGGCAGATCGTGCGGGCGGTCCGCCGCCGCAGACGGGTTGCGGTCGTCACCCGCCGCTGGCGCATTGCGGCGTGGCTGCTCCGGCATATGCCCGACGGAATCTACCTCAAAATGTAATGTGTATGAACGGATGGTTTATTGCGGCGGGGACGCTGCTTATCGCGGCGTTTTTCGTCCATGTCGTTTCGGGGAACCGCTTCTATACGGCAGCCTGTCCCGGCCGGAACGCCGCCGCGGACAAAGCCTACGAAGCGTGGCTGATGGGACGGTGCGGCGTCCAGATGATTACGGCGGATCTGGCCCTCGGAGCGGTATTCCTGCTGCTGCTCGGCTTCGGAGTCATTCCCCGCAATTTCCAGCTGGAACTCTTCCTGCTGCTGACTTACGGCGGCTGGTTCCTGCTTTGGCTGGTGTCGCTGGGCTATGAACGCGCGGCGAAGACCCGTTACCTGCGCCTCTGCCATTGGGCGCTGTTTCTGACGGTCGCCCTGCTGGTCCTGCTCGGCATGTAGCGGCGGTAGGCCCGGCGTCTCTTCGGCAGACTGTCCCGGTTGGGACGGCTGCTTTTCGCCGGCCCGCCTATCCCCGAAGGGCCGCTATAGAGTCGTGAGCGATTTCACGCCGGCGTTGTATTCGTCGATGATCTGCCGGACGATTTCGCCTGCCGGCGGCAGATCGCGGATCAGCGACGCGATCTGTCCGATCTCCAGCTCCCCGTCTGCGAGGTCGCCCTCGAAAATGCCCCGCTTTGAACGCCCGCGGCCCAGCAGCTCCTTCAGTTCTTCGGCCGAGGCGCCCCGGTTTTCGGCGGTTTCGACTGCCGTGTAGAAGTCGTTGCGGATCAGGCGCGTCGGCCCGATCTTCTTCAGCGCCAGCATCGTGCCGCCTTCTTCCAGCCCGATGCAGAGCCGTTTGAAGGCGTCGCTGGCCGAACTCTCTTCGGACAGCGCGAAGCGGGTGCCCATCTGAATGCCCTCGGCTCCCAGCGCGAACGCCGCCAGCATGCCCCGGCCCGTGGCGATGCCGCCCGCCGCGATTAGCGGAATCGTAATCGCCGTGCGCACCTGCGGAACCAGCGCCATCGTCGCCGTCTCCTCGCGGCCGTTGTGCCCGCCCGCTTCGAATCCCTCGGCGACGACCGCATCGACACCCGCTTCCTGACATTTCAGGGCGAATTTCGTGCTCGACACCACGTGCGCGACCTTGCAGCCTGCGGCATGCAGTTGCCCGGTCCATGTCTTCGGGCTTCCCGCCGAGGTGAATACCGCCGGGACCCGCTCTTCCATGACGACCTGCATGATCTGCTCCGCGTAGCGGTACATCAGGGGGACGTTCACGCCGAACGGTTTGCCAGTCGCCGCGCGGCATTTGCGGATGTGTTCGCGCAGCAGGTCGGGCGTCATCGAGCCCGCGCCGATCAGGCCCAGTCCGCCCGCGTCGCTTACGGCCGCCGCGAGCCGCCAGCCGCTGCACCAGATCATGCCGCCCGCGATGATCGGGTAGCGAATGCCGAAGAGTGTGGTTATTCTGTTTTCCATGCTTACGGAAGTTTAGTCGTTGCAAAAGTAGCCAAATTATCGGGAGTCCGGCAGGGCGTTTCTGCTAAATACCCGGTTTTTTGCTTGCCCGGTCCCGGAAAAATCCCCATCTTTGCCTTCCGTTTTACGCAAACAATACCGAAAATGCTCTATACCGAAGAATCCCGGATCGGCGCGCTGGCCGTGCATATCGTGGGCAACAAAGCAAAAGACGAGCCGCTGATGGTCTCGCCGTCGCTCTCCGACCAGCTCTCCGACGCGGCCCTGATGCAGACGCTGCTGGCCTATTTCATGGGCGGTTTCAAATCCGAGGAGTATTTCAACCTCTACCACGACACCGACCTGACCTGCAACGAGGTCTGGAATTTCACCTGCAAGATCTTCGACGACCCCGAATCGTTTTACGACCACTCGGTCAGCCTTGCCAGACATCTCTACGAAACCGGCATGCACCCCCAGATCAAGAGCGGGGAGTTCTATGTCGTCTACTTCACCGACTGCCGCTTCGGGGGCGAGACGGTCGATGCCGTCGGGCTGTTCAAGTCTGAGACGCGCGACACGTTTCTCGACGTCGAGGAGCAGGCGTCGGGGCTGCATATCGCCGCGCATCAGGGGATCAACGTCAATAAGCTGGACAAGGGGTGCGTCGTTTTCAATACCGAGCGCGAAGCGGGTTTCGCGGTCTGCGTCGTGGACAACACCAACCGTGCCGAAGCCCGCTACTGGATCGACGATTTCCTGCACGTGCGCCAGCGTCAGGACAACTACCACAATACCCACAACGCGATGGCCATGTGCAAGAAGTACGTGACCAAGCATCTCCCGAACGAATTCGAGGTGTCGAAAGCCGATCAGGCCGAGATGCTCAACGAGACGATGAAATACTTCAAGGAGCAGGACAGCTTTTCGCTGGACGACTTTTCGGAGAAGGTGATCCGCCAGCCCGAAGTCATGGAGAGCTTCTCGCGCTACAAGCAGGAGTACGAGCAGGACCGCGACATCCGCATCGAGGACGAATTCGCCATCTCCGAATCGGCGGTCAAAAAACAGGCCCGTTCCTACAAGAGCGTCATCAAGCTCGACCGCAACTTCCACATCTACGTCCACGGCAACCGCAGTCTGCTCGAACAGGGCGAGGACGAGAAGGGCAAGTTCTACAAGGTCTATTACGAAGAGGAGGAGTAGCGGCGCCTTCGGTTCTCCTCGGTCGATCGGCGGCCCGCAGCGATGCGGGCCGCTTTTTTGTGTCAGGACCTTTTGCCGGCGTTTTTCGGTGTTGCGCGGGGCGGCTGTTCCCTGAGTGGCTGGTGTCTCCGGTGTCTCCGGTGTCTCCGGTGTCTCCCGGTGTTTCCGGCGAAATTCGCAGCGATTTCTCCCGTTTCTCCCGTTTCTCCCGTTTCTCCCGTTTCTCCCGTTTCTCCCGTTTCTCCCGTTTCCCTCCCGCGCTCCGTATTATACTTTTCTCATTCCCTGTCTGCTGTCCCCCGTCCGTCGTTTTTCCGCTCGCCGATAGCCGCTCCTCTCCGTATTGTCCCGGAAAAATTGCCCCTCCCCGGTCCGAAACCGCACCGAAAACCCGGCCCTGCGTTGATTTTGCCCCGTTTTGCTTGCTTTATTCCATTATTTTTTGTAATATGGATTTATTATCCGCGCGTGTTGTGACTGCACGCACGGACGGTACCGGCCATGCGGAACCGGATGTTTTCCGAAGAATCTGTATTATGGCCGCTGGGGGTTGTGATAATTGTAGCTTGCGACGGGAATCTTTTTACCGTCACACCGATCGTTTTGGGATGTGACGCCGTCTTGGCGGGCGGATTCTTTTATCCTGACATTCCGAAACGGCGCGATTGTGGTGCAAACGGGTGTGAGTTCCCGGCCTGCCCGCGATTGAGCTTCGAAACGGGGCACTTCTTTTGTAAGCTACAAGTGTGTAGTAAAAAATCAGGCTATTATTCCGGTAATTTGCGCTATGAAAAAGCAGCGGCGAAATGACTTTTTATTGGGCAGGTTGTTGCCGGGCTGAGAGCGGCCCGGTTGGAACGCAAGCTGACTCAGGAGAACGTACGCTTCGATACCGATCTGAATATCGCACGGATCGAAAGCTGGCGGCACAGTATTTCGCTGACTACGATCGCCGATTTATGTGACTATTATAAGATTTCTCCGGCGGATTTGTTCCGGAACATTGCGACGCATCCCTGACTTCACACAGAAAGAACCGGTCTTAAGGCCGGTTCTTTCGCTTACGCTTCTAAAGGCTTCTCGAAAGCCAGCCTTTCACCGCTTTCATAGATGATTTTGCCGCAGTAGGCGAATCTCAGCCTTTCGAGCATCCGCAGCATGTAGCGGTTGTCGAAATTGGTGTCCACCCTGAAACTGCCGACGCCCCGTCCGCGGGCCAGCGCTTCGGTGCGGCGCATGAACTCCGCCGCCACGCCGCGGCCCTTCTCTCCGTCGGCCACCGCCAGCCGGTGCAGGACGACGTAGTCGCCCCCGGTCAGCCACGCCCCGTCTATCGCCCCGTAGGCCGGTTCGCCGTCGAAAACCACCGCCCCGTATGCGATCACGCCGCCGGGTACCGTCCCTTTGTCGTACTTCTGCGGCGTTTCTGCAGCTGCGGGGTTCTCCGCCGCGTCCGACTTCTCGAACACATACCCGTATCCGCGTGCGATATCGCGGTCTATGTCCGCCCGTGCGGGGTAGCCGTCCTGCCATTGCAGGCTCCCCAGCGCCCGCATCTGGGCCTGCGCCTGCCGGATGATCTCCATGATGCGCTCCGCATCGGCAGGCTCGGCCTTCCGGTATTTCAGATCTTCGTTCATGGCGGCAAATATAGGATAATTGCCGGAATTGGAAAAGACTTTTTTTCAGTCCGAAGGGGCGTGCCGCCGTACGGTGAATATATTTTCGTATTTTTGCCGGAAACAGAACATGCCGATATGAAGAGACTCGTTATAGCCTGCGCCTGCCTGCTCGCCGCCTGCGCGGTCCAAAAGGGATTCACTGATAAGGAATGTGAAGTCATTGCCTCGCAGAGCGGAGCGGTCATGCGCTTGTGCCGGATCGGTGACCGTGCCGATTCGCTGTTTCTTCGGCGGAAGGCCGCGCCGCTGGGTGCGGAGGAGCTGAGGTCGGAGTATTTCCGCCTGCTGAAGCAGGGCATGCTGCTCACCGTGCGGGATCCGGCCGACGAAGGTGTCGGAATCGCCGCGTCGCAGGTCGGCGTTTCGCGCCGGCTGATCGCCGTGCAGCGTTTCGACAAGCCCGGCGAACCGTTCGAATGCTATGTCAATCCCGAAATCGTCGGTCGCTCGGCGGCCCTTACCGCCGGCAGGGAGGGGTGTCTCTCCGTCCCCGAAACGTCGGGGACGGTTCTGCGAGCTGACCGCATCGTGCTCCGCTATCTGGATGAAACGACCCTGCGGCCGGTGACGGATACCGTCGAGGGCTTTACCGCCGTGATTTTCCAGCACGAAATCGACCACCTCGACGGAGTGCTGTTCATCGACAGGATGCAGCGCGGGAATTAGTCCATTCCGACGCAGAAAGCGGGAAAACCTTCGGTAGGGTTTTCCCGCTTTCCCTTATGCGAATGCGAAGCGTCTGCTGCGCAGCAGATAGACGAGCAGCAGTGTTTCGAGCGCTTCCGCGACGGGTACCGCGAGCCAGATACCCGTCACGCCCGCTATACGCGGCAGGAGCAGAAAGCAGAACGTCATCAGCACGATGCCGCGCAGAACGGTGAGTCCCGTTGCGAGCCGTCCCCGTTCGATGCTCTGGTAGTAGCCGATCGTCACGACGTTGATCCCGAAGAAGGGATAGCCCGCCGCGAACCACGGCAGTCCCTGCACGGCGATGGCGTACGCCGGGGCGTCGGGCGTCAGGAACAGCCCGACGATCCACGGACTGCATAGCCACGTGAATCCGAACGCCGCCGCGCCGCACAGCGCCGCCGTGCCGAGCGCCATTCGCAGCGCTTTCCGGCCGCGCCGCATCAGCCCTGCGCCGTAGTTGTAGCTGATGATCGGCTGCGCCGACTGGATGATGCCGTTGTAGACCATGAAGATGATCGGGAAGATGTAGCAGGCGATGCTGTACGCCGCCACGCCGTCCTTGCCGACGTAATGGATAAAGGTGTAGTTGCCGACGATCATCAGGCTCGAAATGGCCAGCTCGCTCAGCAGCGCCGGGAATCCGATATAGCTCATGTACCAGAGATTGCGCACCGTGAGCCGCATGCTTTTGCCGCTTATCTTGAGCTTCACGAACCGGAGCGTCCGGCTGCGGCGGAACATGTACCAAAGTATCACGCCCGAACCGACGACGTAACCGATGCCCGTGGCGACGGCGGCGCCCGCCAGCCCCCATTCGAATACGAAGATGAAGAGGTAGTCGAGTACGATGTTGATGCACGCCGCCATGATGTTGCAGGCCATGGCGAATCCCGGCGCCCCGTCGAGCCGCACGATGAACATCAGGATGTTGAAGACGGCCAGCGGTGCGAGGAACAGCGTGAACCATACGAGGTATTCGCGCGCCGGGACCATCAGTTCGCCGGGGGTGCCCAGCAGCAGGAGCAGCGGTTCGTGCCAATGGATCAGCAGGGCGATCAGCAGGGCGATCAGCAGCGCCGGAAGCACCAGCGACTGCGTGATGTTGATCTCCGCCACGCGTCGTTTGCCCTGCGCGAGGTTGATCGACGCCACGACCGAGCCGCCCATGCCGAACATCAGTCCCAGCCCCGTGCCGAGCGTGAAGAGCGGCGCGACGATATTGACCGAGGCGAGGGCGTCGCTGCCTATGCCCCGCCCTACGAAGATGCCGTCGGTGATGACGAACACGGCCGAGAAGACCATGCCCATGACCGTGGGAAAGAGGAAGCGCCGGAAAAGTTTTCCGACGTCCGAACTGCTGAAATCGATACTGTCTCGTTGCATATTCCTTACTTTTTTCGAAGTGGTGCAAAAGTAAGGCTTTCGGCGCGGGGAAAAGTTACCTTATGATAATTTCGTCATTTGATTTCGGCCCGGATGCGGCTCAGGCTTTGGGGCGTGAGGAAGAGGTAGGCCGCGAGGTCTTTCAGCGCGATGCGCTGCAATAATTGGGGATATTCGCGCAGTACGCGCTTGTACTGCTCGCTCTTGTCGCGCCATGCGAAGTCGGCGAAATACTCCTCGTGCCGGCGCAGCTGCTCTTCGGCCATGCGGCGGCCCCAGTCGGCCAGTTCGGCGTCCGCCGCGAAGAGCCGGTCGATCTCCTCGCGCGGCAGGCGCACGAGCGTCGTCGGCTCCATGGTCTCGATCGTGTGGCCCGAAATGCCGCCGGGCCATGCTCCGAGCGTCGATGAGGTCGGATCGCCCTCGAACGCGAAGGAGAGGATCACGCACTTGTCCTCGCGCATGACGTAGGAGCGCGCCGAACCTTCCGTCACGAAGCGGATCTCCTGATCGCGCTGTCCCTCCTCGACGATGATCTCCTTGCGGGCGTGGACGCTTTGCGACGCATGCCGCATCAGCACTCCGGCAGCCCGCTCCGAAAGCCCGTAACGGCCGCGCAGTATTTCGGTGAATTCCATGCCGCGAAGTTACGTATTTTTCCCGTACTTATGAAATGCGCCGTCCGCTCCCGGCCTGCCGGTCTGTCATGTCGTATTTGCAGGTTTTGTGACAATTCGTGACATTTTTGCATTTATTCGGCGCTGGCACAGGATTTGACCCTCTACGGATGAAACCGCTCCGAGAGAGGGCGATAAAAAGGAAAACAGTTAAACCGAATAAAACCAAGGAGGACAAAATTATGACACCTGCAAGAACGAATCAGAACTGGCTGCCGGGAATTTTCAACGAGATTCTGGGCGACAACTGGCTGGCCGAGCGCCGCAGCACCACGGCTCCCGCCGTCAACATCATCGACGGTGAAAACGAATACAAGGTCGAGGTCGCCGCTCCGGGTATGACCAAGGAGGACTTCAAGGTCCACATCAACGAAGACAACGAGCTGGTGATCTCGCTGGAGAAGAAGACCGAGAACAAGGAGGAGGACGCCAAGCGCAAAGGCACCTACCTGCGCCGCGAATTCTCCTACACGCAGTTCCAGCAGAGCCTGCTGCTGCCCGACAATATCGAGCGCGAGAATATTTCGGCCAAGGTCGAAAACGGTGTGATGACCATCGACATTCCCAAGAAGAAGATCGAGGAGACTGCCGCCGCCACGCGCCAGATCGAGGTTAAATAGGGGCTTGCGCAGCCTGAAGATAAGCAGAGCGTCCGTAAGGGCGCTCTGCTTTCGTTTTGCCGTCGGCGTCCGGCTTTGCCGTCGGCGTTCGGCTTTGCAGTGGGTGTCCGGCTTTGCGGTGTGCGTCCGGTTTTACGGCGTGCGTTCGGCTTTGCGGCGTGCGGCCGAACCGTCGGCTCTCCGGCTGGGGCGATGTTTTTTTGCCGTAACGTATGAACGGTCCCGTTCCGTTTTTTTGCAACTGTTCTGCGGTGCTCCGGGACTTGCATTTCCGTCGCCGTTTTTTTATCTTTGCCGTATGACGACCGAACTTTGTGCCTATTCCATTGAAGCGTGCGAGACCGCCCGCCGTGCGGGTGTCGCGCGCGTCGAACTCTGCGCCTCGCCCTACGAGGGCGGCACGACCCCTTCGGCCGCGGCCATCCGTATGGTGCGCCGCATCGAAGGCTTGCAGCTCAGTGTGATGATCCGTCCCCGCGGCGGAGATTTCCTCTATGACGACGCCGAATTCCGGCAGATGCTCGAAGAGGTGCGCTTCGCCCGCGAATGCGGCGCCGACGGCGTGGTCTTCGGCTTGCTGACGCCCGACGGACGGGTCGATACGGCGCGTACGGCGGCCCTCGTGGCCGAAGCCGGGCCGATGCAGACCACCTTCCACCGGGCGTTCGACATGACGTGCGACCTTTCCGATGCGCTGGAGGAGATCGTCCGCGCCGGATGCACCCGCATCCTGACTTCCGGCGGCCGCAATACGGCGTCCGAAGGCATCGGCGACCTCCGCGCGCTCGTCGTGCGGGCTGCGGGCCGCATCGAGATCATGGCCGGCAGCGGCGTGAATCCGTCGAACGTGCGGCAACTGGCCGCGACGGGTGTCGATGCCCTCCATTTCAGCGCGCGCGGCATGCGGCCGAGCGGCATGGCATACCGCAATCCGCAGATTTCGATGGGCGGCTGTCCCGGCGTGCCGGAGTACGCTTCGCCCTGCGCCGACGAACAGACCATCCGACAAATCCTGAACGAATTAAACCGATGAAACGCATTTTCCTCCTGCTTCTGGGACTTTTCCTCTGCGCCTGCGGCCGTTACGGCTGCGGCGTTCCCGCCGAATACGAACCCCTGCTCGACGCTGCGCTGGCCGACTGTCCGCGCGCCGACAGCCTGCGGCAGCTGCTGCGCGAAACTCCGCGCAATCGGCGTGCGGGGATGGCTTTCCTTGTAGCCTATATGCCGCAGGGCGACCGCGATACGATGCGGCTCGACCTGCTGCGCGAGAATGTCGAGTATGCCTACCGCGCACGCGCCGAGTATCCGTGGACGCGCGCGCTGCCCGATTCGGTCTTCCTGAACGACGTGCTTCCCTATGCCGTCGTGGACGAGGTGCGCGACAGCTGGCGGCCCGACTTTTACGCCCGCTTCGCCCGCCGTGCGGCCGGAGCCGCGGACGTCCGCGCCGCCATCGACTCGATCAACCGGCATATTGCCGCCGATGTCGCCGTAGAATACAACACCGCCCGCGAAAAGACCAACCAGAGTCCCTCCGAGTCGATGCGTCAGCATATGGCCTCCTGCACGGGCCTTTCGGTCCTGCTGGTCGATGCCCTGCGCTCTGCGGGCATTCCCGCGCGCTTTGCCGGAACTCCCGCATGGCACGACGATCGGGACAACCACAGCTGGGTCGAGGTGTGGATCGACGGCCGCTGGCATTTCACGGAGTATTATTTTCCGGGAAGACTCGATTACGCATGGTTTTTTGCCGATGCGGGACAGGCGTCGCCCGACGACCGGGCTCACGGCATTTTCGCCGTTTCGTTCCGGCCCGCGGGCGACTGGTTTCCGATGGTGTGGAGCGAGGATTCGCGCGAGGTCCACGGCGTGAACGTCACGCAGCGTTACCGCGACCTCTATGCCGCCTATGCCGATGACCTCGCCGAGCGGGGGCGGCATGCGACCGTGACCTTCATGATGTACGACAAGGCGGCGCATGCCGGGCGTTCCGATGCGCGCGTGGCGGCCAACGTCGATGTTTTCTGCGGTTCGGAGCAGATGGGCGGCGGCCGTACGGCGGGTCCCCGGCAGGACATGAACGACGCCCTGCGCTTTCTGCTGGAAAAGGGAAAAACCTATACCTTCCGCTATGAAAACTCCCGCGGCGAAGCGGCGCAGGTGACCGCCGAAGTGGGCGACGCTCCGCTGACCGTTACCGGTTATATGGAATAGCGACCGGAAGCGGGGCGTGTGCCGAGGCCGGGCGCCAACCGATATGTTTCCAACACAACAAGACGGCAGGGATTTTCGCTCTGCCGTCTTGTTATTATACCCGGTGTTTCCGCGGAAGCGTTGCTCGGCGGCTCGTTTCGGCCCGCATCCGCTGGTTACTACCCGCCGGCTCCGGTTATTTTCCTTCGTCCCCGGTTGGCTCTGATTCGAAATCGACATCGACCCGGTCGGTCTGCAGGTTCGGGATCGGCACGATCCGCTGCGGCGTTTCGCCCAGCGACAGATGGAGGATAGGGTAGGGCCTGCCCGACGGATCGGTCGCGTCGCGCCCCGTGACGCGGAATCCCAGCCGGGCGTAAAATCCCGCCGCCTGCGCGTTCTGCTCGTTGACATCGACCTGCCTTATGCCGCGTTCGCGGACGAGATATTCCACCAGCTGCCGGCCCACTCCTTTGCCGCGCGCTTTGGGCGCGACGAAGAGCATTTCGAGCATATCGCCGTCGATACCTGCGAACGCGGCGAATCCCCCGAACATCCCGTTCTCGTCCAAGCCCTCCGGTCGGCGGGATTCTCCTGTCTTGCCGGATGTCCGGGACTCGTGCCGGTTCTCCTGTCCTGCGGATGTTCCGGTTTCAGGCGCTTTGCTGTCCGGCTTCCGGATGACGTATAATTCTACACCCCGGAGCGCTTCCTGCCGGACCATTTGCCGGAAAAACGCAATATCCTCCGGCGCGAGAAAGTCGTGCGTCGCCCGCACCGAGGCTTCCCAGAGGTCGGTCAGGGCGTTCAGCTTGCCTGCCGACGGGGTTTTCAGTCGTTCGATTGTCATATTACATAAGCGTTACGGGCGGTTTCCGCCGGGCGAAGTTGCGCGACAGAACGGCAGCGAAAGGCGTTTCGAACGTGCGTGCGCCGAACGCGCAGCCTTTGACGCATGCACAGCAGCGGATGCAGCGCGCCGGGTCGGTGTGCAGTTCGTCGCCGCGCGCGATCGCCTGCGTGGGACAGAGTGCGACACAGCGGCCGCATTGGGTGCACCGTGCGGCGTCGCCCGCGGGGAGCAGTGCGACCGGATTGCGTTTCTGCCGCCTGCGGTACCCCAGCACGAAACGGATGAACCGCAGTTTTGACAACAGCGGCGTATGCGGCTCGCGGAGTTTTGCGGCGTCGATCGGGCCGGTCTCTCCGTGCGCAAGCTTTTGGCCGATGCGCGCTCCGAAAGCGGCCGCTTCGGCGAGGTCCTGCGTATCGGGACGTCCTTCGGCGATCGGCGTGCCGGGCGTGCTGTACGAGTGTTCGCCCACGAAAGCCCCGGCCGCCACGGGAACGAATCCCCGCTCGGCGACGAACGCCGCCAGCTGTGCGACCGCCGTCCCGAAAGCCCGGTTGCCGTAGACCGCCAGCACTACGGCCGGCGTTCCCTCGCCGCGAATCTCCTGCAGCCTTTCCAATGCCGCAGGCGCCACGCGTCCCCCGTATACCGGCACGGCGAATACCGCCGCGGCATCGGCCGGCAGCACGGGCGGTTTTCCCGCCGCATGCGTCAGGTCGATTGTCGTGAACGCCTTTGCCGCGCTGCCTGCGGCGGCATTTGTACCAGCGTCCGCTCCGGCCGCCGTATTTGCCGTTGCATTGCAGCTCCCGCCGTGCCGGGCCACTCCCTGCGCAACCGCCGCGGCGATTTTTCTCGAAGTTCCCGTCGGTGAAAAGACGACGGTGTAGACTGCTGTCGGATTCATAGGCTCCATGTTGTGTGTTGCACAAAGGTACGAAAAATCGCCAGCCCGCAGGTATCCGGCAGCGGAATTGCATTCCGTATTTTGGAAAATATTCTTTATATTTGCATGTAAACCTCTAAATTTCAGGAACGATGACTGTGAAGATCATTACCTGTGCGGCTTTGCTGCTCGCGGCATGCGGCGGCACGCAGCCGCCTAAAGAGGAGGCCAAGGCCCCCGAAACCAGAACCGAAGTGAAGCACGGCGCGGAGATCGCCCTTCTCAAACCCGATTCCAAGGCGGGCATGACCGTAAACGAAGCATTAGAAAACCGCCGTTCATGGCGAGAATACGCTCCTGAGGCGCTTTCGCTCGAAGAGCTTTCGGGCGTCATGTGGGCCGCAGGGGGTGTCAACCGTCCCGCCGACGGCCGTCTGACGGCTCCTTCGGCGCTGGCGCTCTATCCGGTCCGCGTCTATGCCTTTTTCGCCGAAGGTGTCTACAGCTATGACGCCAAGGCGCGGAAACTCGTGCGCGTCGCCGAAGGCGACCTGCGCAGGTTGGCCGGCGCGCAGGATTTCGTCTATGCCGCACCGCTGAATCTGGTCTATATCGCCGATATGTCGGTCTACGAAGGAAAGAGTATTCCGGCTGAACATGTCCGCTACCTCTGCGGGCAGGATGCCGCCGGATATGCCGAGAATGTGAACCTCTATACGGCAGGTCACGGGCTGAAGTCGATCACGCGCGGCAGCGCCCCCGAAGCCGAACTGCTCAAGGCACTCGGTCTCGACCCTAAGCGCTATTTCATGGCGCTGGCGCAGACGGTCGGCAAATAGGCCGGGCGGCGAAACCCGAATCGGAGGAGCGGCTTTGAACCGCTCCTTTTTCATCTCCATGGGACCGGGACAGTCGGTCTTTGCCGGAGAAGAGTTTTTTTTACCGGATGGAGTGCCGGGCTGCGGATTTCCGGGTTTTTTGTTACCTTTGTTTTCGAAATCAAAACCGCCTGACTTTTATGACGAAACTTCAATCCCGAAACTACGGTCTCGACCTGTTGCGTGTGCTGGCCTGTTACATGGTGCTTCAGGTGCACGCCGGAGAATTCTACTATATTGCCGACGGCGGCTTGGTCGCCGCGGGCGGCGAACCTGTCTGGGCCTGCTGGCTCAACTCGTTGTGCCGCACCGCCGTGCCGCTATTCGTCATGTTGTCGGGATTTTTCCTGCTTCCGGTGCGGGAGCGCACGCGCGACTTTTTCGCCCGGCGTTTCGTGCGCGTGGTGGTGCCGTTTCTGGTGTGGTGCGTGCTCTACGCAATCTACCAGTTCCTGACGGGACGGACCGATGCCGCCGGAGCCCTGCTCGGCGTCTGCCGCATCCCGGTCAATTTCGGCGTCGAGATCGGACACCTCTGGTTCGTCTACATGCTGCTGGGACTCTACCTGTTCGCCCCGGTTGTCTCGCCGTGGATCGAGACGGCTTCGCGCCGCGCCATGGAGGGTTATCTCGCGCTTTGGGCCTTCACTCTGTGCATCCCCTATGTGCACCTCGTTTTCCCGGAGCTGCTCGGCGAATGTTTCTGGAACGACACGCCGATGCTCTACTACTTTTCGGGATTCCTCGGCTACATGGTGCTGGCCGCCTACCTGCGCCGCTACCACGCCGCGCCGCGCGCATGGTATAAGTGGGGCGTGGCGCTGCTGGTCGTCGCGGGTATTTCGCGACGGCATGGATTTTCGACGCACGGCTGGCGACGCAGCGGCTCGTCGCGGACCTCGAACTTTCGTGGGGCTTCGGGACGATCAACGTGGCCGCGATGTCGGTCGGGCTGTTCCTGCTGCTGAAAGACGTCAGGCCGGGGGCGGGCCGCTTTGCGGGCGTCGTTACCGACATTTCGAGACTCAGCTACGGCATCTACCTGATACACATCATGCTGCTCAACTTCTTCCACGGCTGGCTCGATCCGCTGATCGTTTCGGCCGGGATCAAGATCCCCGTGCTGGCGCTCTGCACCTTCGTCTCGTCCTATGCGGTCGTAAAGCTGATTTCGCTGCTGCCCGGCAGCAAATACGTCGTAGGGTAGCTACAACCCGTACTCCGCGGCGTAACGCCATAGCGGCGCGGCCATCAGCGCCTGCCGGATGCCGCCGCCCGTGAGCAGTTCGCGCACCTCGGCGGCCGTGAACAGATGCACGCGGATATCCTCCGTGGCGTCGAGATGCTGGGCGCCGAGCCGCTCCACGCCCGTCGCCAAGTAGCAGTACGTCAGGTTGCTCTGTGTGGCGGGATTCGGGGCCACGACCAGCAGTTCGCGCCATTCGCCGCCGCCGTAACCGGTCTCCTCGGCCAGTTCGCGCTGCGCCGCGGCCAGCATCGACGCATCGTCCGGCTCGGCCACGCCCGCCGGGATTTCGTAATTCGTTTCGCCCAGCCCGTGACGGTACTGGTCGATGAATACGAATTTACCCTCTTTGGTTATGGCGATCACGTTCACCCAGTCGGGGTACTCGAAGACGTAATAGTCGGGTATGCTGCGCCCGTCGGGCAGTTCGATGCGCTCGTGGCGTACGGTGAACCACGGTTTGCGGGCGAGGTACTCGCTCTTCACGACTTTCCATGCGCGGCTTTTCGGATTTTCCATATCGGCGTCTGTTTTGATGCCGCAAAAATAGCGAAAAATTCGTATCTTTGTATGATCTCTAAAAACGAGCCAATATGTTTTCCCCGAACGAACGAGCGAAAATCATCGCCCTTATCAACCGCGAAGTTGTGCCCGCCATCGGCTGTACCGAACCGATCGCCGTGGCTTTGTGTACGGCGCGCGCCGCCGAACTGCTTGACACGCAGCCCGAAAAGATCGAGGTGCGCCTGAGCGCCAATATCCTCAAGAATGCGATGGGCGTGGGCATTCCCGGCACGGGAATGATCGGCCTGCCGATCGCCGTGGCGCTGGGTGCGCTGGTCGGCCGTTCGGAATACCGATTGGAGGTCCTGCGCGACGTGACGCCCGAAGCCGTCGGGCGGGGCGCCCGTTATATCGACGAAAAGCGCGTCTGCATCTCGCTGAAGGAGGATATCGCCGAAAAACTCTATATCGAGGTCGAAGCCTCGGCCGGAGAACGCCGCGCCGTGGCGGTGATCGCGGGCGGACATACCGCCTTCGTCTATCTCGAACGCGACGGCGAGGTGCTGCTCGACAAACGCACGGCATCCGTCGCCGAAGAGGAGGCGGGCGAGGTGCCCCTGACCCTGCGCCGCGTCTGGGATTTCGCCATGACGGCGCCGCTCGATGAACTGCGCTTCATCCTCGAAACCCGCCGCGTGAACAAAGCCGCCGCCGAGCGGGCCTTCGCCGGGGAGTTCGGGCACTGCGTCGGCCGCACGCTGCGCTGCGAGCGGGAGCGGCGGGTGATGGGCGACAGCATCTTCTCGCGCATCCTCTCCTATACCTCCGCGGCCTGCGACGCCCGCATGGCCGGGGCCATGATCCCCGTGATGAGCAATTCGGGCAGCGGCAATCAGGGCATCGCCGCGACGCTCCCCGTGGTGGTCTATGCCGACGAGACCGCGGCCGACGAGGAACATACGATCCGTGCGCTGGTGCTGAGCCACCTCACGGTGATCTATATCAAACAGAGTCTCGGCCGTCTGTCTGCCTTGTGCGGCTGCGTCGTGGCGGCGACGGGATCGAGCTGCGGCATCACCTACCTGATGGGCGGCGCCTACGAGCAGGTCGCCGCGGCGGTCAAGAATATGATCGCCAACCTCACCGGCATGATCTGCGACGGGGCCAAGCCCAGTTGTTCGATGAAACTCACGAGCGGCGTCTCGACCGCCGTGCTCTCGGCCATGATGGCGATGGACGGTCACTGCGTGACGCCCGTCGAGGGAATTATCGAGGAGGACGTCGACAAGTGCATCCGCAACCTGACGGCCATCGGCCGCGACGGCATGAACGAGACCGATCGGCTCGTGCTGGGAATTATGACACATAAATGTTAAAATACCGACCAATGAACAGACTTGCATTGAAACTGAGGTTCTGCGCGGCGTTCCTGCTGCTCGGCTTGTGGGGAGCGGACGCCCAGACGGCCCGCGAACAGATTGCGGCCGTTCCCGAACGCGCGGGCGGAATCTACCATTCATACGAATACCGGCCCGCTGCGGCGGCTCCGGCGCCCGACGGGTACACGCCGTTCTACATCAGCCATTACGGCCGCCACGGCAGCCGCTGGCACGCCTCCGAAAGCGTCTATGCCGGGCCGCTGAAAATCCTGCGCAAAGCCGCCGAAGCCGGTGCGCTGACGCCGCTGGGTCGTGATGTGCTGGGCCGCGTCGAGATCATCGCGGCCGACGCCGACAAACGTTACGGCGACCTTTCGCCGCGCGGCGTCGCCGAACACCGGGGCATCGCCGAGCGCATGTACAAGGCTTATCCCGAAGTTTTCTCTACGGCAGACGGCCGCGAATGCCGTATCGAGAGCCGCTCGACCCTCGTGCCGCGCTGCATCCTGAGCATGGCGGCTTTCAACGAGCGGCTTAAGGAGCTGAATCCCGCGATCCGGACCACGCGTGAGTCGAGCGCGCGCTACATGCCCTATATGGGCAACAACAAGGGACTCGACGCCCAGCGCGACCGGACCCTGAAAACGGCCGACAGCGTGCGCGCCGCGCGCCTGATTCCCGACCGGCTGATGAAGTCGCTTTTCTCCGATCCCGAATTCGTCAAACGCGAGGTCAAAAAGCCCCGCAAACTGATGGAGCAGCTGCTTTTGCAGGCTGCGATCATGCAGGACGTCGATTATCTGGGCATTTCGCTTTACGACCTCTTCACCGGGGAGGAGATATATGCCGCATGGGAGGACGAGAACTTCCGCCGTTATGTGATGTTCGGTCCTTCGAAGCGTTTCGGCGATCCGATCATCGCCGACGCCAAACCTCTGCTGCGCAACATCGTCGAGACGGCCGAAGAGGTGATCGGCGGCGGAAAGGAGCTGGCTGCGTCGCTGCGCTTCGGCCACGACGTGAATGTCATCCCGCTGTTGGCGCTGCTGGGCGTCGAGGGCGCTTCGGCCCGCGTTTCGACGCCCGAAGAGGCTGCCGAGGTGTGGCAGGTCCACCGCGTTTCGCCCATGGCGGCCAACGTGCAGTTCATCTTCTTCCGCAACCCGGCGGGCGACGTTCTGGTGCGCATCCTGCACAACGAGTGCGATGCCGGACTGCCCCTTGGCGGCGGTCCCTATTACCGCTGGGAAACCTTCCGGGATTACTGCAAATCGCTGTACGAATAACGCCCGGCTTGCCGCCGGCCGGAGCGGCGTCAACGAAAATGCGCGGACTCTTCGATGTCCGCGCATTTTATTTTGTTGTTCACCTGCTGGGGGCTGACTTTTCACGGCCGCCGTCTTTCCTTGATCCCGTTCGCTGTTGTTTCGTTGTTGTTTCGTTGTTGTTCCCGGTCCGGTTTTCTCGTGTGGCCGGCCTTTATCCTTGCTCCTGTCCTTGCTCCTGTCCTTGCCCTTCCGGCCTTTCCTGTTTTTAGGAGGAATTTATCCGGTTGGGGATTTTTTTTCGGGACTTTTTCCGGGAGACTTTCCGGAAGATTTTCCCCGGAGAAGTTTTTTTCGGACTTTTCCGGGCCGGGACCGCTCCGCTTAATTGAAAATCGTTCTGACGATGATGCCCGTCGCGCCCTGATGCCGTGTGGTGTAGTCCTTGGCGATGCGGCTGGTTTTCTGGAGGAACTCCTCGTTGTCGCGCAGCGGAACGAACCACGCCCGCAGTTCGTCGTAATCATTGATCGACCGGGCCGCGCCGAGCGTCACCAGATCGCGCGCCTCCTTGAATTTCTGGTAATTGGGACCGAACGCCACCGGAAGTCCGAACGTTGCGGCCTCCAGCGTGTTGTGGATGCCCACACCGAATCCGCCGCCGATGTAGCTCCACGTCGCATAGCTGTATACCGACGACAGAAGGCCTACCGTGTCGAGGATCAGCAGCTGTTTCGGACCGTAACTCGTGTGCGGGGTGCACTGGGTATAGCGCAGCGTGCCGCCTTTGATCTCGGCCGCAAGACGTGCCATGCGGCTTTCGTCCATTTCGTGCGGCGCGACGATGAATTTGATGTCGGGATTGTCGTTTATCAGGCGGATCAGCAGCTCCTCGTCGGGACCCCACGTCGAGCCGGCCACGAAGACCCGCTTGTCGCCCTTGAACCGCTCGATCACGTCGATGTGCTTGGCGGCCTTGGCGATCTCGGCGACACGGTCGAAGCGCGTGTCGCCCGCTACGATCACGTTGTCGAAGCCCAGCCCCGCCAGCAGTCTCTTCGACTCCTCGTTCTGTACGAACATTACGTCGAACGACTCCAGCGCCTGCCGCCACATGCCGCCGTAGGGGCGGAAGAAGATCGAGTTGCGGCGGAAGATGGCCGAGACGATATAGGTGCGCACCTTGCGGCGGCGCAGTTCGTAGAGCAGGTTGAGCCAGAATTCGTATTTCACGAAGACGGCGATTTCTGGATGCGCCGCGTCGAGGAACCGGCGCGCGTTGCGCAGTGTGTCGATCGGCAGGTAGAAGATGTAATCCACGCTCTGATAGTTCTTGCGGATCTCGTAACCCGAAGGCGAGAAGAACGTGAGCAGGATTTTGTATTCGGGATGCTCCTTGCGGATGCGTTCGATGATGGGCCGTCCCTGTTCGAATTCGCCGAGCGAAGCCACGTGTATCCAGACGATACGGGCCGCGGGGTCGATGGTTTCGGCCATCCGTTTATAGAGGTCCTTGCGGCCGTTGATCCATAGCCGGGCCTTCGGATGCCTTGGGGCGACTAACCGGATGATCCAGACGTAGCATGTCAGGCCGAAATTATATAACCACATCGGTATTTACGGTTTGCGGTGTTGAAGTATTTTACGGTTTATCTGTTGCCGGACAAACCGGCTTCGTTTCGGGCTTTGGTCCGGAACATTGGTTTTTCAGTCCGACAAAGGTAGTATAATTTGTCGGAAATGCAAAATTACCAATTGTATTCCATGGCCTGCGGAATCAGGCGCACCTCCGTCTCTCCGCCGGGCATTACCTCCACGGCGATCAGGTCGAACTGCGCTTCGCGCTCCTCGCCCGTGCAGGCCATGTAACGCAGTGCGGCTCGTGTCAGCGCCCGGAATTTCTGTGGCGTTACGGCCGCTTCGGGCGGCGTGAGTCCGTCCGCACGTCGGGTCTTGACCTCCACGAAGTGCACGAAATCCCCCTTGCGGGCCACGATGTCCAGCTCGTAGCGGCCGCTCCGCCAGTTGAGCGCGCAAATTTCGTACCCCGCGCGCCGGAGAAACTCCGCCGCCGCGCGTTCGCCCATGCGCCCCGTCTCGGCCGTCGTGCCCATTGCGGTCAGTGGATGATGCGCTGGATCGAATTGGCCTTGCCGAAAGCGCTGGTCAGCCCCTCGGCGTCGTCGCGTTCGATCATCCTGCGCATGATCTGCAATTGGTGGATATGCTCGCGCAGGACGTCCAGCACGTTGTATTTGTTGCGCAGCAGGATCGGCACCCATGTCGCGGCGGCGCTTTTGGCCAGCCGCACGGTGCTCTCGAAACCGCCGCCCGCAAGGTCGAAGATGTGCCGCTCCTCGCGCTCTTTTTCGAGCACCGTGAGCGCCAGCGCGAACGAGGTCACGTGGGAGATGTGCGACACGTAAGCCGCGTGCAGATCGTGTTCTTCGGCTCCCATGTAGACTACGGGGACGTCCAGCGTGCGGAAGATGCGCTCGACCGTCGCCAGTGCGTCGGCGTCGCTGCGCTCCGCTTCGCACAGTACGGCGTTGCGACCCGTGAAAGCTCCGTGCTGCGCGGCCCGCGGCCCGCTGTACTCGGTGCCCCACATCGGATGCGCCGCCACGAAACGGCCGCGCCGCGCGTGCATCGAGATGACCTCGCACAGCTCGGCCTTGATCGACCCCATGTCCATCACCACCTGCCTGTCAGTCACATGGTTGAGCGCTTTTATGGCCATCAGCGGAATCGTGTCGACGGGTGTCGCCAGCACCACGAGATCGGCCTGCGGAACGCCCTCTTCGAGCGTCACGATGCGGTCGGCCAATCCGAGCCGGAGGGCTTCGGCGGCGTTTTCGTCCGACTTCTCGACGCCTAATATTTCGTCCGCTATTCCGCGGTCGCGCAATGCGAGGGCAAAGGAGCCTCCGATGAGTCCCAGACCCGCGATCAGAATTTTCATACCTATATATAATATATTCATTTACCGCCCGTAGCGCACTCCGGGCGGGGAAATCAGAGCAGGAACGACAGGTCGCCGCCCGGTTCGATTTCGAAAGTTTCCGTGCCTTTGCGGAACATGCGCATCGGGCGTTTTCCGATCAGTTCCAGTTTGCCCTCCTCGTAGCGGAGCATGCAGCCTTCGCGCAGTCCGGCCACCCAGCGGCGCGGGTTGGCTTCGATGTATTCGAGTATGCGTTGTTCACGCGTCTCGCCTGCATGTCCTTCGGGATTGGCGTCGAGGTAGTGGGGGTTGATCTGGAATTTCACGGCACCGACGGCCTTGAACGATTCAGGCTCCACGATGGGCATGTCGTTTGTTGTGCAGATGGTCGGACAGGCGACGTTGCTGCCTGCGGACCATCCGACATAGGGCGTTCCGGCTTTGATTTTACGCAGAATGGCCCTCATAAGCCCCTGCTCCTGCATTTTTTTTGCCAGCGCGAAGGTGTTGCCGCCGCCCACACATATGGCTTCGGCCTCGCGGATCATGCGCGCCGGATCCTTGGCGCGGTGGACCGAACGCACGCGGATGCCCAGCTCCGAGAAGCGCGCCTGCACCTTCTTTTCGTACTCGGCGTACGAGAAAGTCACGGCGGCGTAGGGAACGAAGACTATTTCGCGCACGCCCTGAAGAAACCGGCCTATTTCCGGCAGCGGATAACGGAGATATTCCTCCTCGGCATTGGTCGAATTAGAGATCAGAAGCAGTTTCATAAGAATATGGTTTTGAATCGGTTAATTGTGAAAATGTGCTAAATGTCGAAAAAGTTGTGAATAAAAAAAAGGTTCGTTTTGTCAAAAGTAATAAAAAAAGTGTTACTTTTGCGCAAAATTACCTCGGAAATAAGAAAGAACTATTTCCAAATAATTGTTTAACTAAAAAATTAAAATTATGTCAGAAGTTCAATCAAAAGTTGTCGAAATCATTGTCGACAAACTGGGTGTTAAGGAGTCGGAGGTAGTGCCCGAAGCAAGCTTTACCAACCACTTGGGCGCAGACTCGCTCGACACCGTGGAGCTGATCATGGAATTCGAGAAGGCTTTCGATATCCAGATTCCGGACGAGGACGCTGAGAAGATCGCTACCGTAGGTGACGCGATCAACTATATCGAGGAGCACAAGAAATAATTTTACCAAAGGTTTTCACAGCCTCTTATAGCCTTAAATTTATGACAGAAAGAAGAGTAGTTGTTACGGGCATCGGTACGATCAACCCGCTCGGTAATAATATTGAAGAGTATTTTTCGAATTTGGAGAAGGGAGTCAGCGGTGCCGCACCGATTACTCATTTCGATGCTGAAAAGTTTAAGACGAAGTTTGCTTGTGAAGTAAAGAATTACGATTCGAGCCTCTATTTCGACCGTAAGGAAGTACGCAAGTACGACCTTTTTACACAGTACGCTCTGATCGCGGCCACGCAGGCCGTCGAGGATTCGGGTCTCGATCTGGAGACCGTGGACAAGGAGCAGGTGGGCGTAATATGGAGTTCGGGCATCGGAGGAATCAAATCTTTCTTCGATGAGTGTTTGGGCTGGGCCGCAGGGGATGGAACCCCGCGGTTTAGCCCGTTCTTTATTCCTCGCATGATCTCCGACATCGCGGCCGGTTTCATCTCCATGAAGTACGGCTTCATGGGGCCGAACTACTGCACGGTGTCGGCCTGCGCATCTTCGAACCACGGCATGATGGACGCCATGAACGCCATCCGTTACGGCAAGGCCGACGTGATGGTGACGGGCGGTTCGGAAGCTGCGGTCAACGAGCCGAGTGTCGGCGGTTTCAACTCCATGCAGGCGCTTTCCACGCGCAACGACGATCCCACGCACGCTTCGCGTCCTTTCGACAAGGACCGCGACGGATTCGTGATCGGCGAAGGCGCCGGCGCCCTGATTTTCGAGGAGTACGAGCATGCCAAGGCGCGCGGTGCGAGGATTTACTGCGAAGTCGTCGGCAGCGGCTGTTCGGCCGACGCCTACCACTTCACGGCTCCCCATCCCGAAGGAAAGGGCGCCATGAAGTCGATGCGCGACGCCATCAAGGACGCCGGCATCAAACCCGAAGATATTGACTACGTGAACGTTCACGGTACTTCGACTCCCGCGGGCGACATCCCCGAACTGAAGGCAGTCGCCGGCGTGCTGGGCGATCACGTCTACAACATCAATATCTCTTCCACCAAGTCGATGACGGGACACCTGCTGGGTGCCGCCGGAGCCGCCGAGGCGCTGGCCTGCATCTTCGCCATTACGCACGGCGTGGTTCCCCCGACCATCAACTGCGAGAATCTCGATCCGGAGATCGACCCGAACCTGAACCTGACGCTGAACAAGGCGCAGAAGCGCGACGTGAAATGCGCGCTGAGCAACACGTTCGGTTTCGGCGGGCACAACTCCTCGATCATTTTCCGTAAACTCTAACGTTTTAAACCGTCCGGGCCGTGTTTGATTTCATACTGCGCCCCCTTAGAAGGAACTTCGGGCGGGATAAGGCGTATTACAGAATTATCGATGACATGTTCGGGTTCATCCCGAACAACATCGAACTCTACAAGCTGGCTTTGATTCACAAGTCAGCTTCTTTGGTTTTGGAGGACGGCCGCGCTATCAACAACGAGCGGCTCGAATTTCTGGGCGACGCCGTCATTGAGGCGGTCACCTCCGACTACCTTTTTATCGAGTATCCCGACCGGGACGAGGGTTTCCTTACGCAGCTGCGGTCGAAAATCGTCTCCCGCCAGTCGCTCAACGTGCTGGCCGTGAATATCGGGCTGGACCGTCACGTCATTTCGAACGGCAGCACCAGCGTCACGCAGAAACATATCTACGGCGACGCTTTCGAGGCCATGATCGGCGCGGTCTACCTCGATCAGGGCTATGAATTCGTGAACCGGCTGCTCATCAACCGGATTTATTTCAGACACCTGAGTCTCGACGAGCTGACCGAATCGGAGACCGACTTCAAGAGCCGGCTGATCGAGTGGTGCCAGAAAAACCGTCACAAGATCGCTTTCCGCACCGGTTACGACAAGGAGTATTCGGCGAACCATCCGGTTTTCTACTCCACGGTGCTGGTCGACGGCATGGAGGTCGGCCACGGGTCCGGCGATTCGAAGAAGGAGGCCGAGCAGCATGCGGCTTTCTCGGTGGCGCAGTACATGAGCGACGAGCAGTGCGCCACGCTGCTGGACCGGGTGGACAGGCTGACGCAATAACTTTTGGTTATTTCCCGTGCGACTGTATTGCGTGCGGTCTCTGCCGGAGGCCGCCGGACGCATGGCGGGATAGCTTCCCTATAACATTTCCGAATGAAGACGATAGCCGATAAGATGGCGGCGCGTGGCGTCGATGCGCTGACCGACCGGGAATTGCTCTCCCTGCTTACCGAGGATGAACAGAGCGCCGAAGCGCTGCTTGCCGCTTACGGCGGATCGCTTGCGCGTGTCGGCTCGGAGGAGGCCGCCCGTCTGAGGATGATCGGCGGTCTGGGACTCCGGCGCGCCCGCATGCTGCTCGCCGCGGCCGAACTCGGCCGTCGCATCACCGCTGCGCGCGCCGCCGAAACCGACGTCGTCTCGTCGAGCGACGACGTGGTGCGGCTCTTCCGCCCGCAGCTCGAAACGCTCTCGCATGAAGAGTGCTGGGCCGTTTACCTCACCTCTTCGAACCGGATCATCGAACGCCAGCGGGTAAGTCAGGGCGGCGTGCAGGGCACGGTCGTCGATCACCGGCTGATTATCAAACGGGCTTTGGAACTGCTTGCCACACAGCTTATCCTGATTCACAACCACCCCTCCGGCGCCGCCGAAGCCAGTCCGCAGGACAAGGTGCTGACCGAAAGGATCGCGCAGGCGGCCGCGCTGTTCGACATCCGGCTGCTGGATCATATCATCATCGCCCGTGAAGGAGATTTCTCGTTCCTGCGCGAGGGACTGATTTCGTGACGCATTATTTGTCTCTTCCGATACTGCCGCACAACGCTATTATGGCGACGGCAATGAGCGCAATCAGAAGTTTTACGATTCCCGTCATTGGTTGATTTGGGTCTTTTCACCTGTTGCCGGACACAAAAGCGCGGACCTGTTTCCACATCCGCAAGTGGGGTATTGGACGACCCGTAAGGTAGAATGATGGAATATGCCCGCGCTGAAAAACAGCGAGAGCATCAACCTTTGTTCCTTACCTTACGCGAAAGTGTCCAATTTTCACCTGCAAGAAAAAAGCCGATGCGCTTTTTATGTCTCGTATGTCGGCCGCCCTCGCAGGCCGCCGTGACAAATATAGAAATAAAATCGCAACAGAACGGCTTAATTTCCATTTATTTTGTACTTTTGTAATTCGGAAAATAATTTAAAAACCAAATACGATGACACAGGAAGAACTCTTCAAAAAGCTGATCGCCCACTGCAAGGAATACGGATTCGTATTCCCGTCGAGCGAAATCTACGACGGTCTGGCTGCGGTGTACGACTACGGACAGAACGGCGTGGAGTTGAAAAACAACATCAAGCGCTACTGGTGGGATTCGATGGTCAAGCTGCATGAGAATATCGTGGGCATCGACGCCGCGATCTTCATGCACCCCCGTACGTGGGAGGCTTCGGGACATGTCGGCGCGTTCAACGACCCGCTGATCGACAACAAGGACTCGAAGAAGCGTTACCGTGCCGACGTGCTGATCGAAGACTGGCTCGCCAAGCAGGACGAGAAGATCGAGAAGGAGGTGGAGAAAGCCCGCAAGCGTTTCGGAGAGACTTTCGACGAAGCCAAGTACCGCGAAACTTCGCCCCGTGTTGCCGAGACGGCCGCCCGGCGCGACGAGATGCACAAGCGTTTCGTCGAGGCGCAGAACAGCGGCGATCTGGGCGAGCTGCGCCAGATCATCGTGGACTGTGAAATCGTCTGCCCGATTTCAGGTACGCGCAACTGGACCGAGGTGCGTCAGTTCAACCTGATGTTCTCGACCCAGATGGGCTCCACGGCCGAGGGCGCCAATACGATCTACCTCCGTCCCGAAACGGCGCAGGGCATCTTCGTGAATTTCCTGAACGTGCAGAAAACCGGACGCATGAAACTGCCGTTCGGTATCGCGCAGATCGGCAAGGCGTTCCGCAACGAGATCGTCGCCCGTCAGTTCATCTTCCGCATGCGCGAGTTCGAGCAGATGGAGATGCAGTTCTTCGTGCGCCCCGGCGAGGAGATGAAGTGGTGGCAGGCATGGAAGGAGACCCGTATGGCATGGCACCGCGCGCTGGGCTTCGGCGACGACCGCTACCGTTTCCACGACCATGAGAAGCTGGCGCACTATGCCAATGCCGCGACCGATATCGAGTACAACTTCCCGTTCGGCTTCAAGGAGGTCGAAGGCATTCACTCCCGCACGGACTTCGACTTGGGCAACCACCAGAAGTTCTCAGGCCGCAAGATCCAGTACTTCGATCCCGAAACGGGCGAGAGCTATGTACCCTACGTGGTCGAGACGTCGATCGGCGTGGACCGCATGTTCCTGCAGGTAATGTCTGCAGCCTATACCGAGGAGCAGCTCGAAGGCGGCGACTCGCGCGTCGTGCTGCGTCTGCCTGCGGCGCTGGCCCCCGTGAAGGTCGCCGTTCTGCCGCTGGTGAAGAAGGACGGCATGCCCGAAGTGGCGCAGAAGATCGTGGACCTCTTGAAATACGATTACAACGTCGTTTACGACGAGAAGGATTCCGTCGGCAAGCGTTACCGCCGTCAGGACGCCGTCGGCACGCCGTTCTGCGTGACCGTGGACGGTCAGACGCTCGAAGACAACACCGTGACGGTGCGTCACCGCGACACCATGCAGCAGGAGCGTGTTGCGATCGACAAGCTGCCCGCGCTGGTCGAGGAGGAGTGCTCCTACCGCAAGCTTTTCCGGAAGCTGAATCTGTAATCGCTGATCCGTGGGCCGCATCCTCGCCATAGATTACGGGACGAAGCGTACGGGAATCGCCGTGAGCGATCCCCTGCGGCTGATCGCCGGGGGGCTAGAAACCGTCGAAACGAAGGGACTCGAAGCGTGGCTGGCAAAATATTTCGCCGCGGAAGACGTTACTACGATAGTAGTGGGCAAGCCGACGCAGATGGACGGCACGCCTTCCGAAACGTGGCGTTTCGTCGAGCCGCTGGCAGCCCGGCTGCGCAGGGCCTATCCCGATAAGGAGGTGGTCTTTTACGACGAGCGTTTTACCTCGGTGCTGGCGCACCGCACGATGCTCGAAAGCGGTATCGGCAGGATGGCCCGGCGCAACAAGGCGTTGGTGGACAAGATTTCCGCCACGATTATTTTACAAAGTTATATGGAGTTTAACAAATGATTTATCCGATTGTCATATACGGGAACGAGGTGCTTCGCAAACAGTGCGAGGAGATTGCGCCCGACTATCCCGAAGTGAAAAAACTTGTCGAGGACATGTTCCAGACGCTCGGCGAAGCCGAAGGCGTCGGACTGGCCGCGCCGCAGATCGGCAAGGCCATTCGTCTGTTCATCGTCGATTGCACGCCGTGGGGCGAGGACGATCCCGAATGCGCCGACTACAAGCGTGCCTTTATCAATCCCGAAATCTACGCTTTTTCGGAGGAGAAGAAGACCTATAACGAAGGGTGTCTTTCCTTTCCGGGCATCCATGCCGATGTGCCTCGTTCGCTGGCCATCAGGATGCGTTATCTCGACGAAAACTTCGTCGAGCACGACGAGGAGTTCCACGGACTGAAGGCGTGGGTCATTCAGCACGAATACGACCATATCGAAGGCGTGGTCTTCACGGACCGCATCTCGCCGCTGCGTCGCAATCTGCTGAAAGGCAAGTTGCTGAACCTTGCCAAGGGAAAGTACCGTGCGGCCTATAAGACCAGATGATTCCGGCATTGTGCCGTACCGCATGAAAAAGCGGATCCCGACATCGGGATCCGCTTTTTGCATGTGTTATGCAGGTGCGTTTGTCAGAATCTGTACGCGGCGCCGACGTATACCACCAACGGGTTCGAACGGTCGCTGTCAAACATAGGCTCGTACTTGAGACCTGCGGAGATGTTCCAGCGGTGGGCGACGTTGAAGTCGAAACCTGCGCCGACACTCATGCCGACCGCCCAGTCCTTGATGTCATTGGCCACGATACCTACCTGCGGGAATACGCCCCACCAGTCGGCGATCTGGAATACGTAGTGTGCGTCGAAGTTGATGTCTACGGAGCTGTCTTTTTCCGTCAGTACATAGATCGACGGCTCGATGCGCCAGTGCGAATTGAAGCTGTAGCGGTAGTAGGCGCCGATACCGACCGAGGCGTCGTCCGTGTTGGTGTAGAAATTGACACGCGGACCCACCGCACTGCGGTAATCGGAGGGCGTGCCGCGGTAATTGCCGGCCTGAGCCGCATTGTTGTTGTAGGTCTGAGCCGCGTTGCGGTAGTTGTTTGTCTGAGCCGCATTGCGGTAGTTGTTGGTCTGAGTGTTGCGGTAGGTGTTGTCCTGAGCGGACGCTGCCCAAGCAAACAATGCCGCAACCGAGATGAGAAGAATTTTTTTCATAATTTTCAGTTAAATTTTATGTATTAATAAGTGGTTGTCAGTCATTTAATTCATATCTCCGGATTCGGAAAGCTTCCCGAACCGCCTTTGTTCCATTGCCTTAACGGCGTGCAACACTCGTGCCGCGATCGGTTGCCGCCGGAATTTGTGCGCGACCGGAGGTGAAAAACCGTCCCGTGCCGGAGGGCTGCGAAGCTCTCCGGAAGGGTTTTCAGGTCGCGGAATCCGGCCGATTTGCTGTATTTTACGGCGGACGGGCCGTGCGTTCTGTTTTGCTTGCGGGGGCTTTTGGCCGGGTGTTGAAAAATGTACGGCTCTCCGCCGCTGTAGCTCGTCGTTTCCGCTGCCGTTTCCGCTGCCGTTTCCGCTGCCGTTTCCGCTGCCGTCTCCGTTGCCGTCTCCGTTGCTGTCTTCACCGTCTCCGTTGCTGTCTTCGCTGTCTCTGTTGCTGTCTTCGCCGTTGCTGTCTTCACCGCCGTCGCAGCAGTCACCGTCGCTCGTTGTTGCTCGCTGCACTTCGTTGCGCGTTGGCTTTCGTGGCGGGCGGCAGTGGGGTGCGGGGCGTTCGCGGCCGGACATGAAAAATCCCGGAGACCTCGTCGAGGTCTCCGGGATATCGTTTTCCGGGTTGCGCCGGATTAGAACTTGTAGGTTGCGCCGATATTGATGAGAATCGGATTCTTGTGGTACTCAGCGGTCTGGATCATCCACTTGAAGCCTGCCGAGAGGTCCCAGTTGCGGGCTACCGAGAAGTCGGCGCCGCCGCCCAGATTGATGCCGCACGACCATCCGCCGATATCGTTGGCGCTCAGACCCGCCTGCGGATAGATATGCCAGTCCGGGGCGATATTGAAGAGGTACTGCACGTCGGCACTGATGTCCACCGAGCAGAATTTCTTGCAGATGGCCATGATGCCCGACTCCATGCGCCAGTTGTCGGTGAAGCTGTAGCGTCCGCTGGCTCCGATGCCGAAGATGGCGCCGTCGGCGCCTGTATTGGTATATACGCCGATTTTGGGTCCTACGGCCCAATTGCCCGGAGTTTGTGCTGATACGGTGGTCACTGCGAATAATGCGACGATTGCCGCAAAAAACATCTTCTTCATGTTCTGTTATTTTAATTCAACAAAAAAGTTGCGTGTTATACTGTTTGCCGATAGCAAATATACAAAACTTATCCGCTTTCGCCAAACATATTCAACGAACCGGACTTTTTTTTCGCTGAAAACGAAAGCCTGCGGCTTTCGTGCCGCAGGCTTTCGCTATCGGATATTCCGGTCGGAACCGGAGGAACGCTATTTCTCGTTGAGCGCGGCGTGTGCGGCCGCCAGACGTGCGATGGGCACGCGGAACGGCGAGCAGCTCACGTAGTTCAGCCCTGCGTAGTGGCAGAACTCGACCGACGAAGGTTCGCCGCCGTGTTCGCCGCAGATGCCGCATTTGAGTTTTTCGCGGGTCGAACGGCCCTTGAAAACGGCTTCGCGGATCAGCTGGCCCACGCCGTTGCGGTCGAGGATCTGGAACGGGTCGTTCTTGAGGATGCCCTTTTCGAGGTAAACGGGCAGGAACTTGCCGATGTCGTCGCGCGAGAAGCCCAGCGTCATCTGCGTCAGGTCGTTGGTGCCGAACGAGAAGAACTCGGCAACCTCGGCGATCTGGTTGGCCGTCACGGCGGCGCGCGGAACCTCGATCATCGTGCCGACCATGTAGTCGATCTTGTCGTTACGCTCGGAGAACACCTGCTCGGCCGTCGCGTCGATGATGCCTTTCTGGTAGCGCAGCTCCTTGTGGTTGCCTACGAGCGGAACCATGATCTCGACGTGTACCGGAATGCCCTGCGCCTTGACGTTCATGGCGGCCTCGATGATGGCGCGCGCCTGCATCTCGGTGATTTCGGGGTAGGTGTTGCCCAGACGGCAGCCGCGGTGTCCCAGCATCGGGTTGAACTCGGCCAGCGACTCGACTTTGGCGACGATCTTCTGGAGGGGTACGTTCATCTCCTTGGCCATCTCCTGCTGTCCCTTCTCGTCGTGCGGCACGAACTCGTGCAGGGGCGGGTCGAGAAGACGTACGGTCACGGGGAAGCCGTTCATGGCCTTGAACAGACCCTCGAAGTCGCCGCGCTGGATCGGCAGCAGCTTGGCCAGCGCCACGCGGCGTCCGGCTTCGTCGTCGGCCAGAATCATCTCGCGGATGGCCTTGATGCGGTCGCCTTCGAAGAACATGTGCTCCGTGCGGCAGAGGCCGATACCCTCGGCGCCGAATGCGAATGCCTGCAGGGCGTCCTTGGGGGTGTCGGCGTTGGCGCGAACCTTCAGCACGGCGTATTTGCCCGCAAGCTCCATCAGCTGGCCGAAATCGCCGCTCAGGTCGGCGGCCATCGTGGCTACCTGACCCAGATAAACCTCTCCCGTCGAGCCGTTGAGCGAAATCCAGTCGCCCTCCTTCACGGTGAAGCCGTTCACGCGGATCGTGCGGGTTTTATAGTCGATCTCCAGCTCGCCGGCGCCCGATACGCAGCATTTGCCCATGCCGCGTGCGACGACGGCCGCGTGCGACGTCATGCCGCCGCGTGCGGTCAGGATACCTGCCGCGTCAAGCATGCCCTTGAGGTCCTCAGGCGAAGTCTCGATGCGGACGAGGATCGCTTTCTGGCCCGACTCTGCGAGGATCTTCTCGGCGTCCTCGGCGAAGAACACCACCGGACCCGTAGCGGCTCCCGGCGATGCGGGCAGACCCTTGGTGATGACCTGCGCATTGGCGATGGCCTTCTTGTCGAATACGGGGTGCAGCAGCTCGTCGAGTTTGGCCGGCTCGCAGCGCAGCACGGCGGTGCGTTCGTCGATCAGACCTTCGCGGAGCATGTCCATCGCGATCTTGACCATGGCGGCGCCGGTGCGCTTGCCGTTGCGGCACTGGAGCATCCACAACTTGCCGTCCTGAATCGTGAACTCGATGTCCTGCATGTCCTTGAAGTACTGCTCCAAGTGGCGCTGAATCTCGTCCAGCTCCTTGTAAACCGTCGGCATGACCTCTTCGAGCGAAGGGTATTTCGTGCGGCGCTCCTCCTCGGAGACGTTCTGGGCCACGGCCCAGCGCTTCGAGCCTTCGATGGTGATTTGCTGCGGGGTGCGGATGCCGGCCACGACGTCCTCGCCCTGCGCGTTGATCAGGTACTCGCCGTTGAAGAGGTTTTCACCCGTCGCGGCGTCGCGCGAGAAGGCTACGCCCGTCGCCGAGTTGGCGCCCATGTTGCCGAATACCATGGCCTGCACGGTAACGGCCGTTCCCCACTCTGCGGGGATGTTGTTGAGCTTGCGGTAGAGGATGGCGCGCTCGTTCATCCACGAGCCGAACACGGCGCATATGGCTCCCCAGAGCTGATCCCAAGGGCATGCCGGGAAATCCTCGCCGGTCTGCTTCTTGACGGCGGCCTTGAAGTTCTGCACCAGCTCCTTCAGGTCGTCGGTCGTCAGGTCGGTGTCGTTCTTGACGCCGCGCTTCTCCTTCTGCTCCTCGATGATGACCTCGAACGGGTCGTGGTCCTCTTTCGATTCGGGCTTCATGCCCAGCACCACGTCGCCGTACATCTGTACGAAACGGCGGTACGAGTCCCATGCGAAGCGGGGGTTGCCCGTGCGCTTGGCGACAGCCTCCACGGCCTGATCGTTCATACCCAGATTGAGGATCGTGTCCATCATGCCGGGCATCGAGGCGCGTGCGCCCGAACGGACCGAAACCAGCAGCGGCATCTCCTTGTCGCCGAACTTCATGCCGGTCAGTTTCTCGATATTCTGCATCGCCCGCTCGACTTCGGGACGGAGCATCTTGGTGACCGCCTCCTTGCCGTGGGCATAATATTCCGCACATACTTCGGTGGTGATGGTGAATCCCGGAGGAACGGGAATGCCGATGAGGTTCATCTCCGCAAGGTTGGCACCTTTGCCGCCGAGCAGTTCACGCATTTTGCCGTTGCCTTCGGCTTCCTTGTTGCCGAAGGTATAGACTCGTTTTACGTCTGCCATAATTTTTTTTCTTGGTTAATTTAATGATATGTAAATTTATAAAAATTTTTAGCTAATCTCTTCCCCTACAGACGAAAATTGCGGTGACATCGCTGTTACCGCCTCGTCGAAGAATCCTATTTGCCGTTGGGAATGCGAATATAGGAAAACTTTTCTGAAATTCCAAAAAATTCTACTCCAAGTAAACGAATACCGGCAGGGCGTAGCCGAAGCCGCCCCGGTAACGCCGTCTCTCGTAGGTCGGCAGCGGGTTACCCGTCTTGGGATCAAGCAGATAGCGGCGGGCGAAAACGTCGCCGCCCGAACATATCAGCGCGGTGTCGGCCAGAATGCGGTCGCGCATGAGCCAGCCTCCGCGGCGGCGGACGTTGCCCCGGCCCAGCCGGGCCGGACGTTCGAGGGCGTCGCGCAGTCCGTATGCCGCCGCGTCGAGCGAGGCGGTGCGCCCCAGAACGATCAGCTTCACGCCGGGGCGTTCTTCGCGCAGGTCGCGGACGACCCATTCGGCCATGCGCGTGTCGCTGCACAACACCAGTCCCACGGTGTCGGTGCGCGACGGGCGGACCGGGCGGCCGGTTGTGCGGCGGGTGCGCGGGGCGGGGAAGCGCAGGGTGCCTTCGATGTAGAGATAGCGGCGTCCCGGCTCCTCGTAGTGGGGATCGAAGAGGTCGCCGTAGTAGAGCAGTGCGAAATCCATGCCGTCGAGCGAGTTAAGCGTGCAGTGCAGGTAGCTGTAGTCGCCCCGGCAGGCCGCCGCGATGTCGCGCACGACCGCTTCGTTTTCGACGCTCCACAGCGCGACGAGCGGCATGCGCATCGAGTCGATGACGGCGGCCGTGCGGGCTATCTTGCGACGGTAGCGTTCCGTGTCCCACGCGAGACGCCCGCCGGGCGTGTAGTCGCTGTCGTCGTAAAAGAGCGCCGGTATGGTGTCGTAGAGGTGGTCGAGGTCGCAGTAGGCGATGCCGATGCGGGGCTGGGCGAGGGCGCAGCGGATGCCGGAGAGGAGGAGCGCTGCGAGAAGAAGCGTGAGGAACGGCAGGAGCGGACGTTTCCCGGATCGGTATTTCGGTCCGGTCCGGGGACGGTGCTTGGTGGCTGATGCCGTGCGGTGCGGGAACATGGGCCGAAGGTCAGATCGGTTCTTCGGGCAGAAACTTGCGCGGCGAACAACCCAGAAATTTGGCGATCTCGTTGATGTGGATTATGTTGTATTTTGTGTTATACTTCGGACTTTCGACCTGACCGACAAAACCGCGCGAAACGCCGATCCCAAAGGACAACATGGCCTGAGATACTTTCTGAGCCCTTCGTTCGCGTCGAATGGCGTCGATTACGTATAGGTCGATCGCTGTTTTCACAATGTACGTTTTTCGGATGTAAAACTAAAAAACGTGCCATTGTGAATGACCGCTTATACCTAAGCAATACTTATCTATGTCTAAGTGACCTTCCGGCTCTCGCCGGGGCATAAAAAAGACGGAGTTTTTTCCTCCGTCGCCGTATATCTCCCTGATGCCGTTCCCCGATGCCGATTACGGGGTCTGCAAAGCCGCTTTTTCGAACTTCGTCTTTGCGTATGCCCCCTTGAACGAAAGGCAGTAGGTCCTGAAATCTTCGATATTCATAGGCTGAACGTTTGATTGGAGTCGGAATTATCCCGATGTTTTTCCGGTGTTTTTCCGGTGTGCGGCAAGCAGCGGCGTTTGGCGGCTGCGGGAACGCGGTCATTCGGAGATTACGCCCGAACCGACCAGTTCGTCGCCGTCGTACCATGCGGCGAACTGTCCGGGCGTGATGCCCCGCTGGGGTTGGTCGAAGAGGATGTAGGCGCCTTGGTCGCGCATGAAGAGCGTCGCGTCCTGAAGCGGCTGGCGGTAGCGGATGCGGACGCTGAAGCGGGCGCTCTGTCCGGGCGAGAGGGCGCGTGCGGGATTGACCCAGTGGATTTCGCCGGGAGCGATGTGCAGCGCCGGGCGCCACAAACCGGGATGGCTGTCGCCCTCGCCGACGTAGATGACGTTTTGCGCGGTGTCGGTCGCAAGGATGAAGAGCGACTCCCGGCGGCCGCCGATGCCCAGCCCCTTGCGCTGGCCGATGGTGTAGAAATGCGCACCGTTGTGCTCGCCGATCTTCTTGCCGTCGCGTACGGTGTAGCGCCACGGGGCGGCGAGGACGGTAAGGCGTTCGGTCGAAGGTTCGCCGTCGGTTCGGGCGACTTCGGCATCCGCTGCAGCAGGTATAGCGCGGTTTTCGGTCGAAAGCGTGCTGTTCGTCCGGGCGTCTGACGTATCGGGGCCAGCGGCGTTTTCGGCTTTGGCCGCAGCCCCGGCCAAAGCCCGGTCGTATTTCGGCCACGAGGGGAGGATCTCGTGGACGTTGCCCTTTTTCGAAGCCAGTTTCTGCTGGAGGAAAGCGGGCAGGTCCACCTTGCCCACGAAGCAGATGCCCTGCGAATCTTTGCGCTTGGCGGTGGCGAGTCCCTGCTCGGCGGCGATGCGCCGCACTTCGGGTTTCAGCAGATCGCCGATCGGGAACAGGGCGTAGCGCAGCTGTTCCTGCGAAAGCTGGCAGAGAAAATAGCTCTGATCCTTGTTGGGGTCGGCGCCGGCGAGCAGCTTGAAGACCGTCCGTCCGTCGGGAAGGAACTCTTCGGCCTTGCGGCAGTAGTGGCCCGTGGCGACGAAGTCCGCGCCCAGCTTGAGGGCTTCGCGCAGAAAGACGTCGAACTTGATTTCGCGGTTGCACAGCACGTCGGGGTTGGGCGTGCGGCCCTTTTCGTACTCGGCGAACATGTAATCGACCACGCGCGTACGGTAGTCGGCCGAGAGGTCCACGACGCGCAGCGGAATGTCGAGCCGTTTGGCGACCAGCTCGGCGAAAACCCGGTCGTCGTGCCACGGGCAGTCGCCTTCGAGCGTGCCCGTGGTGTCGTGCCAGTTGATCATGAAAAGCCCCGTGACGTCGTGCCCCTGCCGTTTGAGGAGATACGCCGCGACGGACGAATCCACGCCGCCCGATAATCCGATTACTACGTGTGCCATATTGTCTTGAAAATCTTATAGGTCGATCAGCCCTTCGGGCAGGATCATCTTCATCGTGCGCCCCTCGAAGTCGATATGGGCGATGAACTCCTCGGCGGCGGGGACCAACACCCGGCGGCCGCCGATTTCCAGCTCGAAGAGCGGGTTGGCCTCGCTGTCGTAATAGTCCGCGACCCTGCCTGCGAATTGTCCGGCAGGGGGCGTGCCGTCGCCGGCGGCGGTGTTGGCGTTATCGTTGCTGCCGCCGTTGGCGTCTTCGTTGCTGTCGCCGCTGTTGCTGTTGCTGTTGCTGTTGCTGTTGCTGTTGCTGTTGCTGTTGCTGTTGCTGTTTTCTGTGCCGCCGTGCCGTATCTCGAAGCCCGTAACGGCGAATCCGATCAGGTCCTCCATGTAGAATTCGTCGTCATCCTCCTCGTCGAACCGGATGCGGAATTCGAGGCCGAGCAGCTCCTGCGCCCGGCGTTCGGTGTCGAAGTCGGCGAATGCGGCGACGGCGCCTGAGGCTCCGCGGCGTTCGAAACGTTCGCACCAGAGCGGCACTTCGAGGGCGTCGATGGTGACCAGCAGCGGGGTGTCGGTGTCGAAATCCGCGGGGAAATCGGCGTAAAGCGACAGCATCACTCCGCCGTCGGTGCCGAAAAGCTTGTTGATTCTGCCTGCGGGTATGGAAACGCTCATGTCGGTTCGGTTTACGGTGTTTTATCCTCCGCATCGCGTGGAGCGTGCGATTCTCGCTCGTCCGGCGGTGCGGCAGGGGGACTTTCCATGCGTGGCGTGGCGCTGCGGGGCGTGCCGCCCGGCCGGAAAGAGTTTACAAAAGTAATGAAAAAAACCGGTAAATCTCCCGCGTTGGGAAATTTACCGGGATTCCGGAAAGAAGCGTTCTGCGCTTATTCTGCGGCGGGAGCTTCGGCTTCGCCTTCAGCGGGTGCTTCTGCGCCCTCTGCGGCAGCGGCCTGCTCGGCCTCCTTGGCGGCAGCTTCGGCTGCGGCCTTCTTCTCGGCGATGGCCTTTGCGCGCTCCTCCTTGACTTTGGCTTCGGCGGCCAGACGGGCCTTTTCGGCCGACTTGGCATCCGCTTCGAGCTTGTTGCCCTTAGCCTCGATCTTACCGGCCTTCTCGGTCATCCATTTGTTGAAACGAGCTTCGGCTTCGGTCTCCGAGAATGCGCCCTTGGCGATACCGCCCAGCAGGTGCTTCTTGTATAATACGCCCTTGTACGAGAGAATTGCCCGACAGGTATCCGTAGGTTGTGCGCCTTTCTGCAACCAGCCCAGTGCTTTCTCGAAGTCCAGGTCGATCGTAGCAGGATTCGTGTTGGGGTTGTAGGTACCCAGCTTCTCGATAAATCTACCATCACGTGGCGCCCTGCTATCTGCGGCAACGATGTGATAGAAGGCGTAACCCTTCTTACCATGACGTGCCAGACGAATTTTAACAGCCATTTTGCTATAAAATTTTGTTGTAATTAATAAAAAACGCTCACCCGCTTTGGGCTTTTAAGCCTGCAAATGTAGGCAAAATATTCCGCCCGGCAAAATAAATTGCGGAAAAATGCGCGCGGAAGGCTGTTTTATGGCGTTTTCGATACGGATGAAAAAATGCCGGGCCGCATTTGCGGCCCGGCGTCGAGTGATCCCGGCGGGATTCGAACCCACGACCGACAGCTTAGAAGACTAAGGTATTATCTATCCTATTTCAATTCATATTCAGCAATTTGCAACCTTGTACGAAATCTTATTTGGGCAACATTCGGAATTTATTTAACTGATTTCAATTCTGATGCGAGGTTATACAAAGTAGCGCAATAGGCGCTATTTGCGATTTTAAGTTCCCAAATTTCGATTTTCTCCAAGAAAACGAAGTGGGGTCATATTCGGCCTGAGATAAAAAATTCGGGCTTAAAATGCGCGATTTATCTTATTTCTTTTTATAGACCCCTTAAAGCGTGTTATTTTTTATCAACTGGGTTTAGTGGAAGTTTTGCCTCCGACCCTGCATGGGGGGGGGTGTAAGTTGTTGTATTTGTGTGATTTGCAATTATTTCCTGTTGCTGAAGTATGGTTTCATTTGCCGCAGATAATGCTTTATTTGCATCAGCAAGTGCCTGAACAAGTTTAGCATTCACAAAATTGGGAACCTCATTTTGAGAAATTGCTTCGTCTTTTATCATATTCCCTTCACCACTCAGCAACCAATCCGCGGATATATTTTCGCATTTAGAGTAAATTATTTCAAGATCAAATGTTCCTCGCGTAATCCAGCTGCTTAATCCTTGGGGCGTAATGCCAATTTTACGTGCAAAGTCTGATTTATTGCCATTCGAATAATAATTTACCAACATCCTGATTTGCTGCTTTTTAACTTTTTTATCAACCATACTGTCAAATAAATTGAGTAAAAAATACGCAAATTGTTTTGTTTTTACTCAAAATGCGCATATATTTGCATCGTGGTACGAACGTACCATACGTTCATACCCCAATAAATCGGGGTAAGTTACTGAAAAAATAGGAATTAACCAAAAATGGGCAGAATCTTAAAAAAGCGACCAGAATCCGCGCCGTCCAACTGGCAGGCTGTACTGACAGAAATGGAGATAAATGATGCTTGGTCGCTGAAATTAGAAGACAACACGGCAGATAATGCTCGTGCCGCGATTAAACGATTGCGAAGGAGCGCAAGATATTCTCATTTACGATTTAAGACACACAAACACAGGAACCCGAAACTATTCATTATAACACGGATAAATGATGATCCCGGACCTCAAAACAATAAAGCAACTACTTGAAGAGGCTATCGCAGTCGGTTCTTCAAGGGTTCTGAAAGAGTTGCGGCCAAAATCCGATGCTCTATCTCGCAAAAAAGCGGAGTTGGAATTCGGAGAAGCCAGAATCCGAGAGCTACTCGAAGCCAATTTGATTAGTTTGAGAAAAATTGGTGCGAGATACTATCTGAGTAGAGTGGAGATCAATCAAGCTCTTTGCCAATCATCAATTCAATTACTATATATCAAAACCCAAGATGGGCAGCAACCGACCTCTGACAAAAGAAGAGTGGGCCGAATACTGGGCAACTGTAGAAGAACAAGAAAAACGTGAATATCTACACCTACGGACATACACTGTATTATTCAAGATACTCTGCCCTGCTTGTTCACACAATGCTGAGACAAGAAAAAAGATAGTCTATGATTGTCCAAACTGCCGGATAATTAAATGGCACAACTGTTCGATAAGACAAGTTCAAAGCGGAGAAATAAAAAATAGAATTATAACGAAATATCCAACAACAGAATGGATTAAGGCTTATGATCACACACGAGCCGAGAAATGGAGTTGGAAAAGGCATGAATCGAAATTCAAACAAGACATCATGGGGAATTGGATTCCAAAATGATATTCAAATATGCGTAGAAAGCGCATATATGGTTCTTTTAATAATCTATTTTTCGAAGTAAAGTAGAGAAACTTCGGGGAGGCAGTTGCCCCTGTCTCCCCAAATTTTACAGATGGCGAATCAGGTAAAAATACGAGATAGGGGTGGCTACGTCTACACGATTCCGGGAAATAACGTTTCGGAAACAGCTATTGATATATCGTCATATACGAAGGTCAAGCATCCCAATCTGTTTATTGATATGAGATCTGCGTACTCTTACACGCAGTTCCTCGCTCTATTTCGTATTGCAATATCGCTACAACCGATTATTCGGACAAATTTCGATACCCCTGATGGCAAGATTTCCCTCCAGGCAAAAAATGTCTATTGGGATAAAAAATCACACATGGTAGAGATTGTATTACCATTACGAGACTTTGGCGTTAGGCCCGAACATTATAACGAACTCGAAAGAGCTCTCCTCGACATGAGCCGTATCAGTGTGACTTTTCCGCAAAGATCGGCTTTGACAAATGAGGAACTGTCTGCAACTGGAGGATTGTGTCATGTTGCGATTGAACGAAAAAATAAACGTCGTCAGAATGCACATTTCTTTTTTCACGAACAGATTGTACATACAATCATTAATCCTCAAAACGGTTTCTCCCAAATCTTGAAAGAGACCGTTGAGAAAGCCAGTTCAATCTATACTGCCAAGTTATATTTCAATATCTGTCGTTGGGCGGATAAAGGCCAATGGACTGTTACCTATTTGGAACTGAGATCTATTTTAAATGTAGATCCAACAAAATACAATTCGTATCACGATTTTCGGAAACGGATACTGAAAAGCAGCGCCGATGCCTTAATGCACAAAACCAATTACTGGTTCACATTTTACGAGCGGTTTCCCCAGCGTTCGAAGATTCCTGATATAATTTATTTCATCATCCATAATGGGCAGTTGAGTGATCAGGAGCGACGGGATTATAAGAACCGAGTGAGCCGGATTAAGGACACAGGCTCACATTTGGGGATAACAGCTCGCTCCATGAACTCAATTTTAGAAAAGATCACCCCGCAGAATAGCCGCTATGTGTATAGAAAACATAACGAATTACTTGCATATATCGCCGATAATGAAGGCGAAATAACGAATCATGCAGCCTATTATCGACAGGCTATGCAAAATATAGTGCTTGGCGAACTACTCAAACCTGCTGAGATACAAGCTGAATTCGATTTCTCAAACCCTTCAATACTTTAGCACAATGAAAGTTATAACAATTCTCAATCTGAAAGGCGGGGTTGGCAAAACCACGTCAACGATCAACTTGGCAGAATATATAGCCACGGTTGAAAAAAAGCGCGTACTACTTATTGATGCAGACCCACAGGCAAACCTTACTCACTTCTACCAAACTGATGTACCCAAACAAGACAATTTTTTCGGGATTTTTGCCATGCGCGATAAAGTTACCCCGTCTATTGTCAGAAAGAATCTGCATATTATTCCATCCAATGCTAGATCCTCTAAGATTAATTCTTTGATCGAAGGGGAAAACAATTCATTGTACATCCTCACAGATATATTGCATAGTCGGGATTATACGGAAATTTATGACTACGCGATTATTGATTGCCCACCCAGTTTAGGTCAAACAGTTGTCAATGCTGTCGTAGCTGCAGATTACGTAATCATTCCGGTTACAACCGGCGAATTCGCATCGCAAGGCCTCGACTCCGTGATTGCTGCAATAACAACCATTCAACGGGAATACAATCCAAAAGTTACGGTTTTGGGAATACTTCCAACGCTTTTTAGCGCAGGTAGAATCGCATCCCAAAATCTTATTTCGCATTTGAACGATAGCGGTCTGCCTGTATTTGATTGCCGGATTCGCTATTGTGAAAGTTTCCGGAGGGCCGAACTGGCACATAAAAGCGTTTATGAATTTGATAAACGCAGCAATGCGGCTCTCGATATGGCTGCGTTTTCTAAAGAAGTGATGCTCCGACTCAAAAAGAAATAGTTATGACCAGTGAACTTGATAACCTGATTACCGACATGGGACAAGGCTCCAGACGTCGCGGTGTAAAAAAGGGGCGTAAAAAGATCAGAACGACTGTTCGAAGATCCACTATTGAGTTCACCGCAGAAATGGACTCCATTATCAAACAGCACCTATTCAAACATCATAAATCGTATGTCTGGGAAGCTGTTTACGACGGATTAAAATGTTTGGCCGAAAACGAAGGATATAAATTATGACGAATAAAGAATATAAAGAGCGTCGTCAGACGCTCGATCTGGCAATCGCTGCATTGGACGAAGAACACCTCGAAGACCGAGAATTTGCAGATGGGGCACTTGTAGAAATTGATTACGACTGGCACAAACGTATCGGCGTGATCTGCGGCTGTTTTATCGACCCCTTCGACGGTTCCATCCAATACAGGTATCATCCGTTGCGAAAGAACGGCATCCCTGCTAAAAACACATGTAATACCTACTACGGCAGTAAAATTACGAGAGCATGACATTTCTTATATTATGCGCCGCGACGGTTTGCAGTTTCGCACCGCAAACCGGTATCGAGCGATTATTGAATATGGCAGAAAACTACCGCCAAGTCGAACAAACGATTCTGCTGCTCAAGCGGCCGAATCCGATAATTGACCATGTACCCTGCATCTCGCCACTTCGGGCCGAAGATTTTCGACACCTCCGGATCAGCTCCGCTTACGGAACCCGTCTCCATCCGCTCCTGAATGAATACAAACACCACGCAGGCATAGATCTGCCTGGCAACCCGGGCGAATGGGTTTATGCGACAGCGGGAGGAATGGTGGCGAAGGTCGGCCGGACTGCAACGATCGGAAAGTTCATCCGACTGCGCCATGATTACGGCTTCATGACCCTTTACGGCCATTTGAGTTCGATCGACGTTGCGGAACGTGACAGTGTTCATATCGGCCAGGCAATCGGACGTGTCGGCAGCACAGGGCGCAGCACAGGGCCACACCTGCACTACGGAGTTTCCAAGAACGGCATTGAGCAAAATCCGCTCCCGTATTGCTATTTATACCTCCGATGGCAGAAAATGTTGATTGGTGAAGGGAAGAAGTATATCAAAAGATCCGGTCCCAATTTAACAAATTAGCATTTTAATAACGTTTGCAAATGAAACATATCTTCTTATCTATTGCCGCAATTCTTATTTCAGCGGTTGCGCAGGCCCAGTTCTCGTCCGTATCGACCAACATCGTCGGATGGGCTGCCGGTAATATCAATGCGGCCATTGACGTGAATGTGAACCTACACAATACGCTCAACATTCCGGTCTCGGTCAATCCGCTCAAGTTCGGGGATACCCAATGGAGCCATGTCGTCCTGCAACCGGGATGGCGACACTGGTTCGTCGAGCGATACATCGGCCAGTTCGTCTCCCCCTCGCTGTTTTATGCCAACTACACCATAGGCTACGACAAACGCACCTTCAAAGGCAACGCCTACGGCATCGGCTGCTCATGGGGCTACTCGAAGCTCCTGAGTACGCGCTGGA